>BNJU01001068.1_pt1 | contig 217201 bp, 247 predicted proteins | sample 8539281 | NCBI WGS metagenome assembly BNJU01 (sample SAMD00202456, study PRJDB9452) | human saliva metagenome | isolation source: human saliva | place: Japan
ATCATAGGACGGCGACGAGTTTTATCGTAGAAGAATTTACCCAACGCGTCGCGTACGTTTTGCTTAATAGTAGTCCAATCTTTGATGCGTTGCATTTCGCATTCTTCAAGAACTTGGTCTACGCGGTGTTCTGCAGCAATCATAAGTTCTTCTGCATCGCGTACATATACGAAGCCACGAGATACGAGGTCTGGACCAGCTACGATTGTACCAGAAGCTTTGTCCATCGCCATTACAACGATAACCATACCTTCTTGAGCCAATTGTTGACGGTCACGGATAACGATGTTACCTACATCGCCAACGCCAAGGCCATCAACGAAGATAGCACCAGCTTGTACACGACCACCTTTACGGCCACCATCTTTATCAAACTCAAAGATTTGACCATTGTCGCCGATAAGGACTTTCTTAGGATCTACGCCCATAGCAACACCAAGTTCACCATGGCGACGCAACATGCGATACTCACCATGAACTGGAATGAAGTATTCTGGACGAACAAGGTTAAGCATTGTTTTAAGCTCTTCTTGACTCGCATGACCAGATACGTGGATACCACGATCTTTACCATATACAACGTGACAACCTAATCGAAGCAAGTTATCGATAGTTCTACCCTACAGCACCTTCGTTACCTGGAATTGGTGTAGCAGAGATGATAACTGTATCATTCGGTGCCAACTCTACAGTGCGGTGGTTGCTTGTAGCCATACGGGACAAGCCTGCCATCGGTTCACCTTGAGAACCAGTTGTTAAGATCATAATTTGATCATCTGTGTAGTTGTGCATTACATCTACGTCGATGATTGTATTTGGTGGAATGTTCAGGTAACCGCGTTCTTGAGCGATTTCTGTAACATTTACCATACTGCGGCCCATAACGACAACCTTACGGTTGAACATAACTGCCGCATCAATAGCTTGTTGGATACGAGATACGTTAGATGCAAATGTAGCTAACACAACGCGACCTTTTGCTTCTCCAACAGCTTGTTTAATAGCAGGACCTACGGAACTTTCAGAACCTGTAGTACCTGGTTTTTCAACGTTTGTAGAGTCGGACATCAAGGCCAATACACCTTTATTACCGAGCTCAGCAAATTTGTGCATATCCATCAAACGGCCATCAACTGGTGTTTGGTCGATTTTTAAAGTCACCCTGTATGAAGTACAGTCCCGATTGGTGTATCAAAGTACACAGCGCAGGAGTCAGGGAATGGAGTGGTTTGTTTGGATGAAAACCAACCTTCACTTGAACCAATTTGAACTTCATCGCCTGCAGCAATAGTGCGAAGACATTTTGGAGATACCTTATGTTCTTTAAACTTGCCTTCAATCAAACCACAAACGAGATTTGTTGCATATACTGGGCAATTGATTTCTTTCATAAGGTATGCCAAGGAACCAATATGGTCCTCGTGACCATGAGTAATTACGACAGCTTTTCACGCGATCCTTATTCTCGATGATATAGCTCATATCAGGAATAACGATATCTACGCCAAGCATATCTTCGCTAGGGAACGCAAGACCAGAGTCGAGAACGATGATTTCGTCCTCATATTGGAAGATGGTCATGTTTTTTTACCGATTTCACCAAGACCGCCAAGAGGGATGATTTGGAATTTACCCTTATTAGCGCCATTTGGTGTACGACCTACTAATTCCACTGGGCGCCTCTTGATTGATTGCGGTTTCGTGGAGCGATTATTTGGACGGTTGTTGTTACGGTTTTTGACTATTGCGACCATTGTTAGTAGCGCGTATTACGCGTATTTTTCACTACGTTCACCACGTGGTGTACGAGTTTGGCGTGGTTTACGTTCTGTACGTTCTTGACCTTCACCTTGCTCAGCATTGCGACGTGTATTTGTACGGCGTGTCGTATTAGTACGACCACCATTTGCATTTGTACGAGTATTTGTACGGCGTTGACGTGTTGTGCCTTCACCTTCACCAGCTGCGTGTTGACGAGTACGACCCTCGCCAGCAGGGCGGCGTGTATTAGTGCGGCGGCGAGTCTGTTTTATGTTCGCCTTCAGCCGCAGCTGTACGAGTAGCAGGTTTTTTGCTACTGTCGGTTCTGCTTTCACTTGTGCAGTAACCTGATTATCTGTTGTATTCACAGTTCCTCCTAAAAATTTTTGTTCATTATTTTTATTTAACATAGTTTCTTTTCTCACCTATCACTTGAATTGATCCATGCTATAGAGGCCACACAAAGAAAAAAAGGCGCTAAAATACTAGCGTCTCGTCAAATAGGCGCAAAAATGCGCTATCAATTTTTGCCGTTCCTAGTGTTGTTGTGACCATTTGCCATAGCAAATGAGTATATTGCCATCATTCGATATGTCAGCCGCGACGGGTACGTTCTCTTCGTCCCTATCCAATGGGTCTTGCAATATAATCCGATCGATTTTGATGAAAGCCTCGCTTTCATACGTTATGTCTATTGTAACATAAAAATAGCGTTAACAAAAGAGGGTAGCCCCCATGTTAACGCTATTTAGATATATCATATTCTATTTGTCATCATCTGGCATAGTTTTGTAAAAGCCCTCGATATGCCACGCACCATTCTCTTCAATGACAGAAATATAGCGCTTCATCGGCGTTGATTCTACAACACCGGCGCCAACCTTTGTGGTTTGTAGGTTTGCATCAAAGACAATGCGCTTCAAATCCCCTGTGCGACTCACCCGTGTAATACCTAGGGATACTACATCCACCTTTGGCGCCTGTTTCATGGACTCTAGCCATTTTTGCTTCTCCACTGGATTTGTACTAGCTTGGCTAATGATATAGGTGAAAGCCTTGTCATAGTCCTTGTTATTTACGGCATCAAAATAATTCTGTACAGAAGCTCGCGCTGCTTCCGCACTGCCTGCACCAACGATAGAGTTTGTAAACCATCCGTCAGGGAATACCTCATTAGCTGGCCCCATCGCACGTAAAGATGCGCCAAACACACAGATTACTATAACAAGTAATCCCACTAGAACACGTGTAGTTAAAGCACTACTCGTAGGAGATACTTTCATAATAGATGCCAAACGCTTATCTATGATGATATGTTGCAATGCGCTGCCATATTGATTGTCTTGAGGCTGACCTTTTAAGCATAATAATCCTAATAAGATCAGTGGCCCTACAAAGGGAATGAGAAACAGCAACAATGTAGCACTACTTTTACCTGTATCATGAAGACGTCGTACAGATAACGCAGCCAAAGACATCAAGGAAACTAAACTGAGTATGGCAACGATAAGACCTGCTAACCCGATTAGATATGGACCCGTATGGAATATGGCTGTTAAGCCATAAAATACTGCTAGCAAGCCGACAATAGCAATATGCCACAACAATAGAAACTGGAAAAACTCTCTACGAGAGGCACGTCCATCCGTATCCATGAACTTTTTCCCCATTACATAGAGGAATGTATCCTTATAACTCATTTGGTAATGGGCGAAAGGATAGATTACATCGCCTTCTGGTGCGATACGCTCCACCTCTGTTGCCACTGTATACTGCCCACAGATAGGGCAAAACATAGCCGCCTCATCACAATAATGACGGCAAGCATCACAATACCGTTTCATAAACTTCTCTCCGAAACTCTCAATCTTTTATTATTTTAATTATCTCAATTACTTATTATTTTAATTATCTCAATTACTTATTATTTTAATAATCTCAATCACCTATTATTTTAAATAGGTATCTACCGCCTCAGCAAATCCTTGTCGATAGAGATTAGCTCCACCATTTGCAGGATGCCGCAAACCAATGGCAGATAGACCAAATTTGCCCATTGTATCAGCAGACTTTTGCCCTACGGCGAGCACAAGAGGTTCTACACCGCCTAGTTCAAGATGTAAATCTAACAAGCGTTTTGTATACTCCCAACCTAGTTGTTGCTCTTTATCCGTAGGTGTGCGATTAGTCAATGGGTTGCCATCCTTATGTGGATGAAAGGGGAATATATTCCACAACAATGTATCATAGGTATTGATACCCTTTTCAACAATGGCACTCCATACTACAGTGTCAGTAGGTTCATTAAAACCATCCTTTTGCTGTGTTCCTTTTAACAAAGAGCTAGTAGGTGAACTAGTACGTTCCAACTGAATAGGCGTTACATCCTTCGCACGAATGGTTTTGTGCTTATCTAATAGCATTCTTTCACAAGTAATGGCAATCCCTGTAAAGCGGCCTCCTTGGTATCCTACAGCCTCTGCCACTACAAAGACCTTAGCTCGACCTAAGCGCGGCAATAAATAAGCGACCAAATTATCTCGGCGCACCTGTGCCGCATCAAAGCTCTTTGTGACAATCTCTAAATCAGGATTTACCTCACCCCAAGGATTATGGACAAAACTACCTTGATACTGAGCAAGCCAATCTACAAAACCGCGTACCTTCTCTACTCTCTCTGCATCAAAGGACGCTATATATTCATCAAAAGACAAGCTCTTCTCTAACTCAAATAAAGACATACAGCCTCCAATTTAAATTTCATACGTTATTACCGATATATATCTACTATACATGATAATTACACGAATTGCATAAGAAATATAAAAACCACCCAAGGTCGTCGAAATACTTGGGTGGTTCTTTTAAGGTGTACACTAATGGAACTCCTTACTCTTTTAGCTACTTATAGTATACATTATTTTAGGATTTTGTCCATTATAAAACACCCAAGCAGAAAAGTTCTTGGGTGTTTCTTTTGAGATGTATATAACTGATATATAAAACTAAATATAGAACTCGATTTTGTCTTCTTTTGCCAATTGGAATTGTTCGAAGATGTGGTTACGAATATTAACAAAGTTAGCCGATGTACGGTCTGTTCTGTCGATGATGTTCACAGGGATGATAGTTTGTACACGACCTGGATTTGCAGATAGTACTACAACGCGGTCTGCAAGAACTACGGCTTCTTCAATATCGTGCGTAACAAATACAACTGTCTTGCCTTCTTCACGGCAGATACGAGAGATTTCGTCTTGCAAGTTGATACGGGTCAACGCATCAAGGGCGCCTAGTGGTTCGTCCATGAAGATAATATCTGGATCCACCGCTAGTGCACGGGCAATGGATACACGTTGTTGCATGCCCCCAGATAGTTCTGCAGGATAGCGATTGCGAGCATGATCAAGGCCTACCATTTTAACGTATTTATCGATGATAGCGGGACGCTCTTCTTTAGGCACCTTTTTACTTTCAAGGCCTAACTCAATATTGCTTTCCACCGTACGCCACGGCAACAAGCCATAGTTTGAAATACCGTTACATATCTGAGTTGAGGCGCTTTTACCTCTTCACCATCGATAGTGATTGAACCAGATGTAACGAGCTCAAAGCCCGCCATAGCGTTTAATAGCGTACTTTTACCGGAACCAGAAGGGCCTAAGAGGCAAATAAACTCGCCCTTTTCAATGTCTAAGTTGATATCTTCAAGAATGGTGAGTGGTTCCCCATCTTTCATAAATTCCTTGTGTGCATTGCGCACCGAAATATAACCCATGAGGCCACCTCCTATTTCTCAATACCCCAACGTTTGTAAATCCATTTTTCGATGAGGGACACGCCCCAATCGAGTAAAAGCCCAACGAAACCGATGGTCAAAATGGCTACCATCAAGAGATCGTTACGCAAGTTATTTCTCATATCGATAATGAGGAAGCCAAGGCCTGTTTGGGAGCCCACCATTTCCCCTGTTACAAGGAAGATCCACGCTGTACCGAGAGCGATGTGAAGGCCCGATGCAATGCCAGGGAATACAGCAGGTAACACGATTTTAAATAACAATTCTGGCTGTTTAATACCAAAGTTGCGCGCTACCTTGATGTACACAGGGTCAATATTTTGAATAGCAGACACGGTGGACAATAGCACCGGGAAGAATGCTGCGATAAAGATGATAACGATAGCCGGCGCTTGACCGATACCGAAAAAGAGAACGATAAACGGCAACCATGCCACAGGAGAAATCGGTCGAATGACTTGAACGATTGGATTGATGTAGTTCCAAATCCCCTTATACCACCCCAAGATAAGGCCGAAGAATACGCCGGCTACAACGGAAATAAGATAGCCGATAAAGAAGCGTACTAAACTATCTGCAATATCCTTAAATAGAACGCCATCTCCGATGAGTTCCCCAAAGCCGATCAACACCTTATACGGCGTTGGCAATAGCGCTTCGTTAAAACCGCCGAGGCGAACGATTAACTCCCAAATTAGCCAAGCTGCGATAAATGAACCTGGCACATATGTATATTTCTTCATGGTCCCCCTCCTATGGTAACAACGATGTATCTACAAACTCTGAATAACTCGGCACTTTTTTGATTAAATCAATATGTGTCATATGGTGTACGAGCGCATTATAACGGTCCTCTGTAAGGGCTAAATCTTTAAACCCAATCACTTTGAGGGAACGTTCAATAACTTGGTCATTAAACTTCATGTACTTTAAGGAAATCTCCTCTTGTGCCTTTGGATGCTCGTCTAAATATGTACCTGCATCGAGATAGGCTTTTGTGAAAGCTTTTGCCAAGTCATGATGTTCATCGACGAATTGACCATTAAACACAAGAGCACAGCAAATATTATCATGCCAGAGATGGTCAGGATCTTCGAAGACCTTCCCAGTTCCCATTTCAAGGGCTAGAGAGCCAAATGGTTCGGCTACGCTATAGCCTGCAATTTGGCCTACAGATAGTGCAGATGGCATTTCAGGAGGACTCATTTCTACGATTTGCACATCTTTTTCAGAAAGACCCGCTTGTTCAAGCATGAGGTCTACGAGAATTTTTTGAGTAGATTGTTTATGAGGGATGGCAAAGGATTTGCCTTTTAAGTCTTGTACAGAGTTAATATCCTTATTTACGATGATAATATTACCCTCTGTATGACCAAGTGCAGCAGCACGAACATCAATACCTTGTTCACGAGCCTTTACACCAAGTTCAACGAGTACCGATGCAGCATCTACCTTGCCTGTATTTAATGCATCCATGAGCTCTGGCCAAGATCCATATTTAACAAGCTCTACATGTACAGGACCATCTGCCGTTTCTAATTCTTTTGTAGCAAATACCGGCAATGCATGAGTAATTGGTAAATAGGCTACGCGTACAGTCTTTAATTCTTGAGCCGTCTTTGGTTTATGGTGTTCATGATAACCATAGGCTATGCAGCCAATAACCAAGAGAACCACTCCGATGATTAGATACCATGTCTTCTTCATAACTTCCCCTCTTTCTACCTCATAACAAGGGGCGTTTTTGACACATGTCATTTTTCACACTTTTCTAAAACCTTGATGAAGTCTGGTTCTAGAACACCTTGTCTTCTAAACTTATTTATACCATACTATACCAATATGTATTAATCATGTCAATAAAACATAGTAATATTGTAGGTATTATTATTTGGGTGCGAGAAAACATCTATATACTAAAAATAGGTAGCATCCCAAAGGATGCTACCTATTTGCAGTCGTTATTTACTTGTTAGACTTACTTGAATATAGTCTTTTTTTATTCAATACATATACCTCTGATGTACCGGCTTCGCTAAATTCTGATACATTTGGGTAAATAGAGGATTGACGGAAGTGCTTAATTTCGCCTTTTGGAACGATTAACATCACAGGTTTACCAGACGCGATAATCTTGTTAAACTCCTCTTCATTGACTTGTTCCATAAGATATTTTCTTTTGACCCATTCAGCACTGCGTTTTTCTTAATTTATCTCGATCATCCCAGCGACTTTCATCACCATTGATTTTGATAATCTTATGACCTGTATAGTATACAGTTGCTGTACTATAGCCGTTATAGTAATATACATCGCCATCATAAGAATCTACTACTGGTACTACATCAATATTACTACGTTGTTTAATAAATGGCTCTAAGCCTTCTACAACAACGATAGAGGATATCACCATCGTACCAAGGACGATAATAGTGACTAAACGATAGCCTCTTCTTGTAAACCATGCATGAAGCATAAGTAGTACCGCTATAGCCACCACTACGTAGAGCAAGAAATAGAAGCCCCACGGAGCGAAGAATGTTCCCGCTACATAGGCAAGCCACAACAGCAACGTCGGCCCCACAATAATCCATTTTAAAGCTCTAGACTTGCCTTTACGAATAAGCTTCATAACGCCCATGGCACCAATAGCACTAAATGGAACGAGGCTAACAAAGGTATATAAAGGATATTTAGTAGCCATCAAGGTGTAGAATAAAACAATACCTACACCCCAAGTCATATTATAGATAAAACCTGTATGACGTTGTTTTAAACCATCGATAATACCGTAAATAACGGCCCCCGTCCACGGCATAGAAGCGCCGAGGAAAATAGCCAGATAATACCACCAAACATTATCTTCTGGATGCTCGGATTGTGTGGCACGTGTTACATTGTGAAGACCTAAGAAACCATCGATGAAATCTTGGCCGTGAACGCTGTACATGTACGCATACCACGGGAAGCAGACTGCACAAAATGCTAAAATACCACGCCAATCAAAGATGGCTTTCACCATGGACCAAGAGCGGTTGATACCGGCAAAGACAAGTAATATCATCCCTGGCAAGACAAGTGCTACAGGACCTTTAGTGAGTACACCTAGCCCAGCAAATACATAGGCTACAATCATAGCATATGGTTTCTGTTCCACCATCCCCTTATAGGAGTAAATCATGACCATCAATGTCGTATATAGTAAGACCATATCTGTAATAATGCCATGAGCTACGGTCCAGAACATGAGAGATGTACCCAGAACAGAACCACCGATGAGCCCTAAAGCCCACTTACCGCTTATAGTGCGCATCGATTGATACATAGTCGCTACTGACAAAGCGCCAAAGATAGCACTTGGTAGACGAACCACCCAATCGGCGATACCAAAGAGTTTAAAACAAAGGGCGATAAGCCAATAAATCATAATCGGTTTGTCGTACCAATAGGTACCATAAATTTGAGGAGACAGCCAATCACCAGAAAGAACCATTTCCTTCGCGGTTAACGCGTAATTAGATTCAACAGGATCGGTAATAGGCAACATATTATTGCCGAACATGTAGAACACGAGCCACACAATAAACATGACTGGTGTTAAGCGAGAGAGTTTCATAAGGCCCCTCCTTATCGACGATTGCGATAGTATTTAAAGCCCAGTACTGCAGCTATAATAACAAACACAACAACCATAACAATCAAGAATTCATGATTGTATTCGATAAGATCTTGCCAATTTTCACCAAGTATCTTGCCAAGGTAAACGAGCAAAATCGTCCAAGGAATCGTACCAAGAACTGTCCAAATAATGAAGTGCCACATTGGATAGCGCGCCATACCTGCTGGGAAAGAAATGAAGGTACGAACACCAGGTAAAAGGCGACCAAAGAATACGGCCGCACCGCCGTATTTATTGAACATCTTTTCTGCTAATTCAAATTTATGTTCATTAAAGAATACATATTTACCGTATTTTAATAATAGAGGACGACCACCATATTCACCCATCCAGTAGGATAATACAGAGCCAACAATCCCCGCCAAAGTACCTACGACCATCGTCGTATGCATATCAAATACACCCTGAGCGATCAGATATCCTGCAAAACCAAGGACGATTTCACTAGGAATAGGAATGTTAGCATTTTCCAAAACCATTGCAATGAACATGGCTGCATAGCCATACGTTTCCATAAATGAAATAATATATTCCACTGTTTTACCCCTTTTTAATCCCCATATGGGTCCATTATGCACAAATTTTTGGGCATAGTATTTTCATCATTACCATACCTGTTCGGTATACCTTATATTTTACCATAATAAAAAGGCCCTCACCACAAGGTGAAAGCCCTTTTAACGATTTGCAGTATACGATTATTGCAATTCAGTAGTTTGAGTTGTTACTTCACGAGCCGTAGTAAATGCAGCAAGTTCTGCATCACCAGAACCAAGAATTACCTTTGTTAGCTACTAGCGCATTAGCCGCTGTTTTAGCATCTTGTAAAGTAATTCCAGCACGAGGAGCACTAATTGTGACTGATGTGCTTTTACCACCGACCGTAGAAAATGTAAGATATACAACGCGTTTTTCCGCCATGTGGGCGCCTCCTTTCACGTTTCATAAACAAGTTCTCGAATTTAGATAGAATAGGATGATCTTTGTAGCTTTGTAGCTCTGTAACTCTGCAATTCTGTAATTACACTAATTACACTAATTACACTTAGATTAAATATATCTATCTACGATTCATATCAATAAGGATGGGAATGTGTGGACTTGCGATTGCTACACCCTTTTACGACTATGTAAGGATGTATGAAATCAGCAATTTAGGATGTGTTTGGAGCACCTAAAACAAGAATATGTAGATAATCTACAATTAATGTCCTAAAGATACTTCATTGACGCGGACCACGTCGGACAAGCTGTGGTCATACAAGGCTGCCAGCGCATTACCAACGGTTTTCACATTATCGTCGGACGCTTCTTCTGCAACACGTGTATAGGTTACGTCTTTGTACTTCGGCGCATCTTCGGTACCGATGTTAAAACGCAACACCAATTTAGTGCGTTTAATGTTAGCCATCGTATCACCTCCTTTCACCCTCTTATATTCCTGAGGGTCCCTCTCGACAACCCCCGCTAGAGTAATTAAGGTAATCATTGTGAAAGTTTGGGAATTACAGCTTCAACTCTGTACTTATTGCAGTATTAAAACAATACGACTTTTATAAATACAAAAAGACCTTTACCAATTCCTAGTTATACAAATATATAAATAGGAACCGTAAAGGTCTATAAACACTATAGAGCACCATTAGCAATAGTACCGGTATGTTAAAACGCTTAAATTCAACACTATTCGGTTTTCAAGGCCAACATGAAGTCATAAGCTTTAACAGCTGCTTCTGTATCTACAAAATGGAACGGATTTAGCATACGACAGAACTTAAAAAGACATTCGTGTTTGCGTAAGATTTCTTTTACATGCAATACCGTATCACGTGCTGTACGGGCTGAACTATAACCATTCATCATGGCGTATAGATAAGAAATCGGTAGGTTGTCCTCACGCAAGTAACTGTGAACAAAGATAAGTAAATCCCAACCTTGCGGTGTCAATTCAGGCCAACGACGACTATTTCTCCCAATCTAGTAAGGTAATCTTATCTGTATCTGGATCATAGGTAATATCACGCATGGCAGGACGCCCATGAGATAAACCATAGTCATGTAACTGACCTAAGGTCTTCCCGAATATATAAAAGATATGTGTTACCATATCATCCAAACTATCGTCATCAGGATGTTGCGCAGGCAATTGACTATAATAAGTTAAAGTATTACCACACGCTTCGGTAACAAAGTAATGTTCTCTAAAGCCTGCAATCGTTGGTGCTACAGGCAACTGTGTATTCACAAAGGAAATTTTATAGAACTCATAATCAAAAGAAGCTCTAGGGGCTGGCTTAATCCAACTAGAGCGATGATTACTAATATCTTGTTTTTACATAATATTTTTTTGGTTATTAAATTCTACAGGAAAAAAACGCGATGGTCTTTCTCTTGATCGATCATCCGATCGATATATTCTAATAGCATATCATTCATTATATCCTCCCTGTGTATAGCACTTAATAATGTTAAAAATCCCTTTTACATAATCGTTCACTTAAAGTAGACGTTCTATATACAACGAATCTCCCAATCGTATAAGTTCTACATTACAAGCCCTAACATTATTGTGATTTATGAACTGACGCTGTTATATAAGTCGTCGCTCATATAAGTGTATGCAATCAATATGCTCATTATACTATAATTCTCAATTGATATCAAAACCAAATTTATTTATAAAACTAGTATTTAATAGAAGAAACCCCTAGCCTAAGCTAGGGGTTCTTCTGGTAATTATGATAATAGGTTTAGATATAGGACAATGCTAGGACCAACTGAGGTCACGTCCTAAATCAAACGAATTAACCTACGAATTTAGTCACTGCTGCAGTGTCAGTTAAGTGACGTTTAGGCATACCCATTTCATCAGGGGAGATGCCAAGAGCAAGACCCACTAATTGGGACATGTGCAAGATTGGCATATCTTTGCCACCGCCAACAACTTCTTTAGCTTCTTTGGAACATATCAAGTTGCATTTGGCAAAGTGGGCAAGGAGTTACTACGCAATCTGCGCCTTCTGTAGCTGCATCTTTGTTGATGGAGCCAGTCATTTGCATTACGGAATCATGTGCAGGGTATACAGCATGGAAACCGCAGCAATCGAGCTTACGGGAGAAGTCGATTGGTGTAGCACCGATAGCGGAAATCAATTCTGCTAAGGATGTAGGCATTTGATAATCTTCGAAGCCCAATTCAGTTTGAGGACGAAGAATATGGCAACCATAGTATTCAGCTACACGTAAACCAGTTAAAGGTTTAACAACTTTAGCTTTCAATTTGTCCAAACCGTAATCGCGGATCAATACCCATAAGAAATGAGTAATATCAGTTGTACCGCGGTATTGTTTACCAATTTGAGCTAATTTTTTGTTAACTTCGTTCTTTTCTTTTTCGTTTTTATCAAGCTCGTTTTTAGCTTCACGAAGCATCAAAGTACAAGTGTTACATACAGTTAAAAGGTTCAAACCTTTTTCTTCTGCTAATGCAATGTTACGTGCGTTTGTAGCAAGTGTAATTTCTGGAGCGATATCTTGAACGTGGGACGCGCCGCAGCAAGTCCAGCCGTCAAGCTCTTCCAACTCGATGCCTAATTTTTTAGCTACAGCAACTGTTGCTAAGTAATCTTCTTTGGCAGCGCTTTCAAGAACGCAACCTGGGAAAAATGCGTATTTCATTATTTGCTTACCTCCTCAGCTGCTTTCATAAGTCTGCGAACACCATCAATACCGTTTACAGGTTTTTGAGGTACTACAAGTTCAAATGGATTGATTTTGCTGTGTTTCCACAAACGTAAAGCATAGAATGCTTGTTTAGCGGAATCAACAACGCCATCAGATTTCAAGCTCATAGATACTTCTTTCAAGCGACCAGTTTTGTAGAGGTCGTCTTTGAAAGCAACCGCATGGCGAACGCCTTTGCTGTTAGTAAGACCAGCTTTAGTAGCTTCTTTACGCAAGTTAGAAATATCCACAGCAGGTTTTAAGTGTTTAGGACAACGGGAGATACAGTTCATGCAGTGAACGCATTTCCAAAGACCGTTGTCAAATGCAGGTTGAATGTGAGCCATAGGTGCATCATCACGGCTATCCAATACGAAACGGTTAGCTTTTGTGAATACATATGGTTCTAAGAAGTCGTCTTCGCGAGCAGTCAATTTGTTACATTCAGATGCACAGCAACCGCAAAGGATACATTCTGTACCAGCAACGAATTTTTTGAAATCAGCTGGAGTTTGGCGAACAATTTTGTCACCTTCGTTGAATTCAGCTTTAAGGAAGATCCAAGGAGCAACCAATTTCAAACGATCAACTTTTGCTTCCCAGTCAACAACTAAGTCACGGATAACGCGGAAGTTGCCGATAGGTGCAATTGTTAATTCATCAGTACCATAACGTTCTGTCAATTCGTCGATTTTAGCTTCGCAACCAAGCATTGCTTCGCCATTTACGCGAACGGAGCAAGCGCCGCAAACTGCGGAACGACAAGCTGCCAAGAATGTTAATGTTGGATCTTGAGTGTCTTTAATTTTTTGAAGGCCCCAAAGAATTGTACGGTCAGCTTCATAGTCGAATTTGAAAGTCTGTACAAACGCGCGACCTTGTTGGTAACGGTGGATATGATAGGTGATTTGTCTCATCTTAGTACTTCCTTTCTTGTGGTTCGTATTTAGTGAACACTACGTCGCGTTCTGTTAATTCGTACTCGCCATTTGCACCCAATTTGATCAAAGAGTGTTTTAAGTATCTTTCATCATTACGTTTTGGATGGTCTTCACGGATATGAGCACCACGAGATTCACGACGGTGTAAAGCGCCCATAGCAATAGCTTTCGCTACTGTTAACATGGAACCGATTTCACAATAGTTTACGAATGCCATGTTGTAAGTACGTTCAGGGTCACCTACATAACAAGTTTTGTAATCTTCCATCAATTGGTCGATTTCTTTTAATGCTTCAGTGATACCTTGCTCGTTACGGAAGATACCTACTTTATTCCACATTGCATCAGCCAATGCATCGCGGATTTCAACTACAGGACGGCCGCCTTCACGAGTAGTTACTTCAGTGAATTTAGCTTCCCAAGCTTTAGCAGCTGCAGCCAATTCTGCATCTACGTTAGGTTGTTCATGTGTTTCAGCATAGTCAGCTGCACCAGCACCGGATACTTTACCGAATACTACGCCGTCAGCCAAGGAGTTACCACCTAAGCGGTTAGCACCGTGGATGGAGATACAAGAAGCTTCGCCGGAGGAGAACAAACCAGGCACTTCACATGCACAAGTTTGTAGTCAACTACGTCGATACCGCCCATTGTATAGTGACATGTTGGACGAATAGGTACTGGTTGTACTAATGGATCGCAATGTTCGAAAGTCATAGCCAAGTCACGGATACCATGAAGTTTTTCGATGATAACTTCAGGACCTAAGTGACGAAGGTCAGCTACTACGTATGCGTTAAGACCAGAACCGAAACCACGACCTGCAGCGATTTCATCTTCGATTGCTTTCGCTACAACGTCACGGGATGCCAATTCCATTTTGTTAGGCGCATATTTTTTCATGAAACGTTCGCCTTCAGCATTAAGAAGGTAACCACCTTCACCACGAACCGCTTCAGACATCAAGATACCAGTACGACCAAGACCAGTTGGATGGAATTGGATCATTTCCATATCTTTCAATGCATTACCAGCGCGGAATGCTGCTGCCATACCATCGCCTGTAGAAAGGAATGGGTTTGTAGTACGAGTCCAGAAAATACGACCTGCACCACCAGTAGACAAGATAATTGCTTTTGCTTTAATTTGCTCTACTTTACCTTCTTTCATGTTCCACACAACTGCGCCACCAACGTGACCGTTTGCGTCTTTAACAAGATCTAAAAGGTACCATTCTTGTAAGAAGTGTACGCCTTCTTTCAAGCATTGTTCATAAGTAGTGTGCAAAATTATGTGACCAGTTTTATCCGCAGAGTAGCAAGTACGTGGATAAGATTGACCACCGAAGTTACGTTGAGCAATTTTGTTTTGCTCTGTACGAGAGAATGGAGCACCCATGTGGTCCATTTCAAGTACGCCTTCTGGACAACGAGAAGCAGAAGAATTCGATCGCATCTTGGTCACCAAGATAGTCAGAACCTTTTACTGTATCGAAAGTATGCGTTTCAATAGTATCTTCAGCTGCTACGTTGTTCAAACATGCATTGACACCGCCTTGTGCCATTGCTGTTGCTGAACGGGTTGGGAAAATTTTAGTAATAAGAGCTACTTTTTAAGCCTTTGCGACGACCAACTTCAAGAGCCGCGCGTTGACCAGCGCCACCGCTACCTACTACTAGAACATCAAACTGTTCCATAATGACCTCCTCATAACTACCTATTAATAAGAAAACTTGTTAGACTATCTCATTTCAAAAAAACTTATAAAAAAATTTTTTTGATAACCTAATCATTTTTTTCTTTCAAGAAAAAAACCTCATACTTATGCGATTTTTTTCTTATTTCTTACCTATAATTATAGAGAGCATTTTTAGTCATGTCTAAACCCTATTATGCATAATTAATTTTGATTAATCTAATTGATAATTTATTTCACTTAATGTTTTTTTAGGTAAAATTATGAGAAAAAAAATTGTAATATGAATAATTTTCACAAGAACTTAAGGATATTACGAAAGTAGTTCGGTTCCGAAATTTTTTGTATATTTTTTTATTTCTCCTAACACATATGCGATTCCCATAAATACTAGCTTTTTTTACTTTATCTCAACTGTTCATAATAATTAATATCCGTTAAATTCCTACTAAAACTACCTCGAATTTAACCATCGAAAGTCATCGTTTTTTTCACCCATAACAAGTATTTATCTCTGTGATAATAATTATCACAAGTTTTTTTCTTGTGATTTCTTTTACATCATCCAAAAATCAATAAAATCTTAGTCATCTATGCGCATACGGCAATCTTCGATATAGTTCATCTTCATTCATTAGTAGAATTCATTAACTTTCAGTATTTCACCATTTTTTAAGGCTCCAAAACATGAAGAAGAGGCTTATAAACTCGCATATACATTCATCTTTTTGCTCATTCCCATTGTATAAGGTATGATAATAGATAAATAAGTTATATAATATTATATATATAGTCACCTTATATGGTGTTGTGGCTTTCACAATAAAAAGAAAAGCTTATATATATAATGACTATATTATAGTAGTTGGAGAGCTATATATTTAACTCATACATAAGGAGAACAGAGAATGAAAAATTTTTACTTGTAGAAGACGAAGAAATGCTGAATGGCATTACAGCTAAATATTTGCGTGCTGAGAATATGACTGTTGATACATGCTTCAACGGTCAACAAGCGATTGATTATGTTAACACATCCAGCTATGACGTTATCGTAATGGACATTATGATGCCAATCCTTGACGGCATTAGCGCTCTTGCACAAATGCGTAACGATGGCAATACAACACCTGTGTTGTTGTTAACAGCAAAAGATTCCTTGCAAGATAAAGTAACAGGCCTTAACACTGGCGCTGACGACTATCTCGTAAAACCTTTTGATCTTGAAGAATTAACAGCTCGTATTTATGCATTGGCTCGCCGTAACGCGCGTCATGCACAAAACGACATCCATGTTGGTCCTCTTACTATCAATGTTCCACAACGTACAGTTAAACGCGATGGCGAAACGATTACATTGACAGCAAAAGAATTCGACCTCTTATTCTATTTAGCAAGTAACGAAAATATCGTATTGTCCCGTCAACAAATTCTTGACCACGTTTGGGAATATGATTATGAAAGCTACTCTAACCTCATCGACGTATACATTAAAGATTTGCGCAAAAAAATCGATACCGATGAGAATGTAAAACTCATTCAAACGGTTCGTGGAGTAGGGTATGTCCTCAAAACTGAAAACTAACGATCCCCACCGGGATTTGGACACCATGTCCGGGGCAGCCACCGATTTATTCAATCGGCTGCCCCTAACCTTTAAAATTATGTCTTGGTATACCATCTTTTTGCTCATCATTTTGATGGTTGCTTCCGCATGGATTTATGCATATACACATGAGTCCGATAACAAGGAAGTACGAGAACGTTTGCAGCAGCAAGCGATGATTATGGCTACGGATATTCGAAAGTTTAAACCCTATCAAGATAATACATTCTTCTTCGTATCCACCCAAGACGGTTATATTATTAAAGGCGCCTTACCGGATGGTTTCCCTAATCAAACAGTCCTTTCCTTAGGACAGGTTGGAGAAATCGCTGTTGGTGATGACACCTTCTACTACTACGATACACCGGTTAACGAACCGAATTATCGTGGTATTTTGCGTGCCGTTACAAAGGTAAAAACAGCGTCTAAAAAGACTGAAAACCTTTTATACAGCTTACTATTAGGAGATGTCATATTCTTACTAATCTCCTCACTAGGTGGTTATCTATTTATCAAGAAAGGACTTAAACCAGTTCGAACCTTGACCAAAACAGCTAAAGTTATCGGTAAGAACAACGACTTGAGCCGCCGTATCGACATTCCTGATCGCACTGCGAAGGATGAAATCTATGAACTAACTACTACATTCAATCGCATGATTTCAGGTCTTGAAGATTCTTCAAACCGTGAAAGACAGTTTAGTTCTGACGTTTCGCACGAGTTGCGGACACCGATTGCAGTTATTAAAGCAGAAAGTGAATTTGCTTTAAAATATGGACGCACCGAAGACGATTTGCGGGAAGGTTTGACACATATCTTAGAACAAGCTAAGTTTATGACAAACCTCGTAAGCCAATTGCTTGATGTGGCTCGCCTGGAGAATGCACAAGATCTTACCTTCGCCCCTGTAGATGTATCAGGGATGCTGACGAATATGGTTCATGACTATACTCGACTTTGTGCAGAAAACACAGAAAAGCAAATCATCATAACATCTCAAATTGAGCCAAATTTACGCATGACGGCTCACGAAGTATCCTTGCGTCGAGCTATTACAAACTTAGTGGATAATGCTATTAAGTTCACAAATACTACCATCGATATTTCAGCAAAACTCGTAAATCATGAACTCGTTATTACCGTGTCAGATAATGGCATCGGTATCGAGCAAGAAAACCTAGAGCACATTTGGGACCGCATGTATCAAACGGAACAATCCCGTAATAAAAAATCAAACCACGGTATCGGCCTTGGCCTGTACTTTGTAAATAAAGTTATTAGCTTGCACCACGGCACAGTCACAGCCACTAGTGAACCTCAAGTAAAAACTACGTTTACCGTGCGATTACCGTACAATCAAAGTGAAGAATAAACTAAAGGGACTGACCAATGGTCAGTCCCTTTGCTGTTATCTAATTTTATCCTACAAATTGTTGCCAGAATGGCATGTACACATATTCTAGGAATGTCCATACGAGCAGACCTGCTACAGCACCAACGATAGCACCATTGATGCGAATCCAGCTGAGGTCGTCCTCTACCTTAGATTCGATGAAGTAAATAAACTTCTCTGTGCTAAGGCCGCCGAGCACTTGGCGTATGATGGTTTCAATGAGGTCGTAGCCTTGTTCAAGGACATACATCCCTATATCGTGTAATGTAACTTCAATACGGTTTCTAAGGTCTTCAGATTGACCGTATACGGTCCACAATTCAAGGGCGATATTAACTAACACTTGAGCTGGTGTTTCCCCATTTTCATCCCCTACAAGCAATAGTTCTTCTACATACGGGCATAAATGGTTTTCAATGACAGATTCCCAGTCTTGTTCGCGAATCCAACGCTCCCACGCTTCATCGAGGGCATTACAAACTTCGCGATTATCTTCAATATTGCGAATCGGATCTACCCATTGGCGAAGCCATGCAGTCCGTTCAGGACTATTTGGTCGCTTCCAGTTTCAAGCATAGCATAAGCCTCTTGAACGATAGCCTGTGCCAACTCATGGTAATTCACCACATCGGTCGCTTCAGACATGGAGATGAGGAAATCAGACCAGAAGCCTTTTCTCTTTTTCTTATGAGCCTCTTCTGCTACAACTGCTGTAAGCCAGGTCACCATAGCCGGATGGTTGATACGTTCTTGAACTACATTCAACACCTGTACAACCATGCCTTCGTAGCGATTATGTTCACATAAATCGAGCAATACGTGTTTTAACACAGGTACGAGGGAATGTTTTTCTAGCAAACCGCGAATGCGTTTTGCCCCCCACTGTGCCCATTCCTCACTCGTTTGAGATTTCCATAATAGATGCAACCCTTGATGGATAACGAGACGCGCTGCCCGTTGCCCTTCCGGTGATAGCAAGAATTTTTCAAACAATGGAACAAATTCCACATTATTTAATAATACCTTGCAACGATCCTTGGTAAGCATCTTCGTCTCAACCAGCTTGATAACACCATTGATTAGGCGATCTTTATTTCTTGGAATGAGCGCCGTATGGTATGGGAAACCGAGTGGCTTACGGAACAAAGCAGTTACGGCAAACCAGTCGGCCACGCTACCGATAAGGGCAGACTGTACAGCCCAATAAAGCGGCTGGTACCAGCTTTCAGAACCAAAGAAAAATTGACCTACGAAAGCAAAACAGTACAATAGAGCAGTCAAACCAAGAATACCATTTGCGCGCTGCCGCAAGGTGAGGGATTTCAAATAGCTAATCATTTGAGCACCCCTCTACAAAAAAATGGTCAAGCCGTAGAAGATGCCGCCTAGGATAGCCCCTACGAGAGAGCCGTTAATACGAACCATTTGAAGGTCATAGTACATCTTACCGCGTACGATTTGGGTGATTTCCTCAGGTGAATAACGAGATAGTTCCTGCCCCACCACCTTATCGATAAGAGGGTTCAATTTTTTTGTAACCACGGAATGCTACGAAGCAAGAAGAACCGTTCAAATGGCGCCTGCTTATCTGGATTCAACAAGATTTCCGTACCGAGCACATTAAAGCGGTCGATAACGATGTCCATGAGGCGATTCCAATCTACAGTATCGCCGTCGATGAGCTTGCCTTCCCATTCTTCGAGAACCATTCGGATCCATTGGTCTTTATGTTCCTCGATAAATGCTTGCCATTCCTTATTAGTTTCCAAATTATTGAAGAATCGAATTGCTTGGCCCCATACGTAACGACCTAGCGCAGAATCAATGGACTCATTTCCTTGAGAAATTGAACGGCCTTTTTCTGCACCGTTTCCACCAATCGTTCTGGTGAAAGCCCATCACCACCAAAGGCAATAGCCAGCTCGCGGAAGAAGGAATCCTTCGTATAGGTTTTCATAATGTCCAGCATGACACGATACAAATAAGGGTACACCTGATTCGATGCGATAACACGCTGACAGGTACGGTTAAAGTAGAGCCAGAAAATACTTGCTGTTTGGCGTTCTAACATACAGCGGCCAAACAAGATAACGAGAGGCGTCGCCTTCCAGTTCGTAACACCTTTATAAACAGCCTTGTTGATTTCTTGACGCATAGGCTCAATATCCATATGGGATAAGACTTGATTACCTACACCGTACAAGATTTCTTTAATCTGACCTTGTCCTACATCACTCATGCCGTATTCGATAATACGGACCATGACACGTTCTTTTTTGATGGCATAATACATCTGCGGCACGCGCAGCAACTCTTCACTGAGCATGGTACGCCCTATTTGAATAAGACGCTCCTTGCTACGCGGCAAGATGGCTGTCTTAAAGGGAATACCCAAAGGCTTCGTAAAGAGTGCCGTTACCGCATACCAGTCCGCCAAGCCACCAATCATGGCCGCTCCAGATACGTGCATGATAAATGCCCAGAATGTATCCTGTCGTTGTGGATATGCAATTAAAAATATAATAGCCATGACAACCAACAGGGTGGTTGCCACTGGTTTAGTTTTCATCATCACTTGATCCTAACTTACTGAATTACGTATATAGACTCTCCCCATATAACGTAGTGACCTCTAGTGTCACGGACTTTCACAAACTACAAACGGTGAAAGTAGATTTAGAATGTGCATTCGTCGCCATCTTTTTGAGGCGCCCAAATCGGCACATTCCCAAAGAGGGCCTCAAAATACACGGACGGAGTCCATAATGGACCATTTAGATGCATCGGAATAAAGGCTTTTTTCACGTCTACGCGGCGTAAAAACTCAATGCTGCCCCACTCCATAGCGTCTTCGAGACGATTATCGACAGGGAACATCGCCACATCTACAGACAAGCCTTCTAGCTCCTTAAACTCACGCCAAGCCATACGCTTCGCATCTGCATTATTTTCTGGTGTATCACCAAGCCAATGCCACCAGTTGAGGTCGCCTGCATGGAAGATAGAATCAGAGTCGATGTTAGCCGTATTTGTCTTTACGTAGAAAGAACCGCCTTCATCGGTGCTACCATACATATGGATGCCTACATCATCAAGTGTGGCATCTTGGCCAGGGCGCATAGTAATACATTTCTTTACCTTGCCCTCTAATGGTACATCTTGATGGCAAATATAACGAGTTTGAGGACCATCAAACTCCGTAATAGACGGATTGAAGTGGTCCCCATGAGTGTGGCTCACAAAGAACCAAAGCTCACGACCTCGTTTAGCTAATTGCCAAACTATATTATTAGGATCTTTATAATAATCAAATACATAGCAACGCTTGCCATCATCTACGACAAAGCCACTATGAGCTAAAAAAGTAACATCTAACATTATTATCAATACCTCTAGTTTATTGAGAATTTATATCATTCGTATTGTTTATTATACCATATTTTTATAAAGACAGGGCATGAATAATAGCGATACAGTTTAGAACAATTCTCTTTAAATGCGACCGGAAGATTTCATATAGTCAATATATTGGTTACCCCAAGTTTCAAGGGATACTAGAACTGTTTTAAAACCTGCCCCCACTTCGGTAAGGCTATATTCAACCTTTGGTGGAATCGTACCGTATACTTCACGGTGTACAAGGCCATCATCCTCTAATTGGCGTAACGCTCTAGTAAGTGTTGCTTGTGTAATTGGGTATAAGCGGCGCTCTAATTCACGGAAACGCACAGGCCCTTCGGATAATTCGTGCATGATCAACAAAGACCATTTGCCGGCTAATAACTTTTGACTCGTTGCAAAAGGACAGCGGCCCACTAAATCATGAATATTTACGAGTTGCTCTGCCATTGTAATTCTCCTTTTCTATATAGCTTAAGTAGCTCGTTATAACAAAGCTAAACCTCTATAGCTAAGCTCAACTATGTATAGCTATACTACTATTTCCATTTCAAGATTAGAAATATGTTTTTCTAATGTAGTTCAAATCATATCACAAATTTATCGTATTGCAAGCATTTTATAGTATCATTTTTTTAGGGTACAAAAATTTTTTTGAAAAAAATTTTTTTAGTCAGTAAATATCATAATTCTATCACTTTTGATAGTACCTATCTGAAATAATTCTACTATTCAAAAATAGTGGCACACTTATATAATGAGGATATCAAGTAACAGGAACGCCGTGAAGGCGCCATCAAAGGCTTACATCCAACAGTATTTAACCAAACCTACAACTCAGGCTCCCTATCGATGACAGGATTTATTTTTGAAGATGCAGAATAATAACTTATATACTAATACTATAAAATCTATACATACAAAAAAACGGCTTGTAACTATGGTACAAGCCGTTTTTACGTGTCTATTATTTTTCAAGGTAAGGTTTTAACTAATCCGATATGTTTTTTCTCCTTGATTAAATTATAGCAGTTCATTGATGAAGGGTTCCATTTCAGCCGGTTTTACAACAGGTTCAAAGCGCCCTACCACCCTGCCTTGCCGGTCTATGATAAATTTAGTAAAATTCCACTTTACTTCATCATCATTAAGATAATTAGGATCAATACCATTAAGATAATCCGTAAGCATTTCCGTCTTATCACTAGGTGGAAAACCTTGGAATTTTTGTTCTTGAATCATATATTTGAAAAGATCTAATGCACTTTCACCGCGCACATCTGCCTTTCCCATAACGGGGAAGGTCACACCGTAATTTAATTTACAAAACATTTGGATTTCGCTATTAGAACCAGGTTCTTCTTCCCCAAATTGGTTAGACGGAACAGCAATAATTTCTAGACCTTGGTCTTTATATTTCTTATAAAGCGCCTCTAACCCATCATATTGATGAGTAAAACCACATTTACTAGCAGTATTAACAATAACAAGCACTTTACCTTCAAAGTCTTTTAAGCTTTGCTCTTCACCAGCTTTATTGAGTAAAGAGTAATCATATACAGTCATGATATGCCTCCTAAAAATAGAGTGTATTTGCACTTTCACAAGGACAAATACACTCTATATAACTACCCTAGATAGAGCTTTAACATATTACAATTATTATACTAAAAAGTTTTATTAACCGATACTATCCCAATAATGTTTTCACGTCATAGCCAAATTTAGCTGTTGTTTCAGCAGCTGTTTTTTGCCATTCTGTAGGTGCTGTGCCGTCTTTCTCAAGGAAGAATCCAGAGTCAAGATAGCGGATAATAATATAGTTGGAATCTTTTTGATCAAAGCCATTACCCCGACTAAAGTCAATGCCATGACCTGTATTGCGCGTTACAATAGCCTCCAACAAAGGTAATGTGATGGCATTCAATGTGATTTTCATATCAGGAGAATCAAACATCTTTTTAAGGAATGAGCTAGGCTTTTCTTCCTTGTATACTAAAAGCTTACTAATCGTGCCATTAGATGCACATACTACGCGGCGGATTTCATTAATAGGAATATCTACCTTACCATTAGAAATAACGCCGTTTTTAATGGTAATTTCTCGTTTACCCATAAAGGAAGAGTCTAATGGCAATTGAAGAGTATCCAAGTTTGCAGGAAAGTCCGCTGTCAATTTATGACGCGCAAACGCGGCAATAATTGCTTTTGTTTCACGAATGTTGTGTCCAGCATTAGATTCTGTACGGTCCGTATCTAAATCTTGGCCTTCCATATTTTTCCAATTGTGATCTCTAAACATAATCGTATAGTTACTGTTTGAATTTAGATATCTTGTAAGATATAGCTCATTTACATCTTCAAAATTAATGTCAGTGATAACCGTACCATTAGCATCTTTGCAAAGTACACCATTGTAACTAATAGTTAAGGTACGATCAGAACCTTCAAAAACAACGGGATTTGTGTCGAATACAGAAATCATAGCCCTCTCCTTTTCACAACTCTAAACACAATTACACTTGTACATATCAAGTGTATTCACGCAAGCATTGATTAAATATATTAATCAAATATTATTAACTTAATCATACACCTTCTATATAAGTTTAAACAACTACTATATTTTTTTCTGACAATCTATATTCTAAAATATCTGACAAACACTAGATGCTTTCACCAATATATTTACAATAGATATCAAACAATATCTGTATAAAACAAAAAAGCTGATTCCGAAGAATCAGCTTTTAGTGTTTCATTGAAGCACTTCAAATGAAGTTTTAGTTGAAATTAGATGCTTTCAACAGCAGCGATTGCAGCAACTTCTACAATGTCTTGAGCGGAGCAACCGCGGGAAAGGTCATGGATAGGAGCAGCCAAACCTTGAATCAATGGACCAATAGCTTCAGCGTCAGCGAAGCGTTGAACCAATTTGTAACCAATGTTAGCAGATTGAAGATCAGGGAAGATCAAGATGTTAGCTTTACCAGCTACCTCAGAGCCAGGAGCTTTTCTTTCTGCTACGGAAGGAACGATGGAAGCGTCCAATTGTAATTCGCCGTCAAATTTGAAGTCTACATTACGTTCTTTCAAAATGTTAACAGCTTCTACTACTTTGTCTACTTCTGGAGTGGAAGCGGAACCTTTAGTGGAGAAGGACAACATGGATACGCGAGGATCAGCCATACCAACAACTTTGCGAGCTTTTTCTACAGTGGATTCTGCAATATCAGCTAATTGTTCGCTAGTTGGGTTAGGCAATACGCCACAGTCGGAGAAGATGAGCACACCATCATCACCATATTCTTTTTTATTTGTGAACATAACCATTGTGGAAGATACAGTTTTAAGGCCTGGTTTAGTACCTACAACTTGTAATGCAGCGCGCAATACGGATGCAGTTGGAGTTGCAGAACCAGCAACCATGCCATCTACTTCGCCAAGACGAACAAGCATAGCGCCGAAGAATAAGCAGTCGCCTTTCATAGTTGCGTCAGCTTTTTCAGGAGTCATACCTTTTTTAGCGCGCAATTCTACGAATGTATCAACCATTTCTTGGTAACGAGCGTAGTTAGCTGGATCGATGATTTCAGCACCTTCGATGGATACGCCAGCAGCTTTAGCGGCTTCAGCGATTTCAGCTGGGTTACCTACTAATACAGGTGTACAGAAACCTTCTTTTAAAATAGTTTCAGTAGCTACCAAAACGCGTTCGTCTTGGTACTCTGGCAATACGACTTTTTTACCTAATGGTTTTACTTGGTTTTTCAAATTTTGAATTAAATCCACGATTTTTGCCTCCTTAACATTGGCATTACGCCATATCAATACTATTATTATAGCAAGTTAACGAGTCTCTAACAACCATTCTAAAACATTTCGTTGTTGAATTCCGTCATAATTTGCATTTTTATTTAGTTCATCTAAGGTAAGCAAAAACTTAGGATATTGATCATTGATAGCCTCTAGAGGCGCGAGTTCACGATTTAACGTATTTGGATCGAGCACAGTTTCACTAACCTGATAATATTCAGTAATGCCAGCTTTTTCTGCGACAAAATCAATCTCACCCTTAGCTAGCTGACCTACATATACAGTATATCCACGACGTATGAGTTCTAGAAAAACAATATTTTCTAATATATGACCTGTATCGCGGCCTGTACTGCCAACAATCAAATTCCTCAAGGTTGCATCAACACTATAATATTTTGCATTAATGCGTAGTAATTCTTTACCTCGTACATCATAGCGGTTCACCTTGTATAGTAACAAACTATCTTGTAATCCTTGTAAATATCGTTCTACCGTTTATTATCAATCTTTCGGCCAGCACTGACAAGAGATTTAGCTATTTTATTTGGTGAAAGCAAGCTTCCCACATTTGCCATAATATATCGCACAATATCTTGTAAAATCGTAACATCATTAATTTTTAATCGAGCTACTACATCATGCAATAACAAGGTATTAAACAGCCCTCGAAGATATTCTTGAATATCAAAATCTTCGCCACCCAATTGTTGTGTATAAGGGAACGAGCTTTCACGAAGATACGCCTCGTAGGCAGGAATCAAGGAGTACTGCTGTTCTTCATATTTACTATAGTAAAATTCAGCAAAGGACAATGGTAACATCTGAATTTCTACATATCGACCAGTCAATAGTGTAGCAATATCAGAAGACATAAAATATGCATTTGAACCTGTTATATAAATATCTGTGTTCTCTTTTACAAATAAGCTATCTACAACACGATGAAATTGATCAACATGTTGAATCTCATCAAGAAAAATATAGTTCATTTGATTAGGCTGCATTTGATTTAATATATATTGATACAGCGCATGATACTCTCGTAAAGGTTCGTATTCTAACTCCTCAAAATTTATAGATATAATCTGTTCCGGTTTTACTCCCTCTGCTAGTAGTTCATCCTTAAACAGACGAAACAATGTCGATTTACCACAACGACGTATGCCAGAAACGACTTTAATAATAGACCGTTCACGATTCCGTCGTAAAAACTCTATATACCCATGGCGCTGAATCAACTTCATAAGGGCCTCCTCATCTATGTACGTGCTCATAGATGGAACCCAATTACTATTATTGTCAGTCATCATATCGACCACCTGCAAAACTTGGATTCCATTCCAACTTTACAATAATATTACCATAAAGTTGGATTTCATTCCAAAGTTTTATCATATAGATATATAATTTGGATTTCATTCCTATAATTAATCTAATATTTTGTAATATCTCACCTCTATTCGTTCTTATACCAAGGAAGATATATAACTTTCATTGAACTCTAATCTTATAAAAAGATGCGCAATATGCAAACCATGGAAATCATTATCATCAATGAATCTTTAGGCTTCTAATAGCTTGTGGGCCATTGAGAAAGTCTTGAATACTCAACTGTCCTAGTCCATTGACGACTCTATAAATCGTAGACCATCTAGGGTCGATGGCACCACTTTCAAGATCACTTATATAAGATTGAGCTAGACCTGATTTATCTGCTAATTGATACTGTGTCATGCCCAATTGTCTGCGCCAAAGCAAAATCAACACACCAAGTTTGTGAACTTCTTGTCGAATTTGTAAATCTCGACAACAAACGATAGGATTCATACCAACCTCTATCTACTTTCACACTCAACACATGCTTATGACCTAACTATAACGATTAACTGTTGGCGCTGACTAGTAGCAGTTGAAAAGCGATAACGTAAAAGCCTTAATAAAAACTAACATCCACAGTAGTTCTATTAAGGCTTTTTTCTACGTCTATTAAGTTATGTCCGATTTCATCAATTCGTGGAATTTTAGTATATCTAGAAAGAGTTAAGGCTAAAAATACAGGTATTGCACGCAACAAACTCAGTGTTTATAAGCATTTATCGTGACTTCTATACATTATCTATACAGGAAAGGCAAATTTGAATTCTAATATCATCCTGTATTAGCCTACATCATAATAGGTACATATATGCATTTTCGCTCCACTTTTACCTTAATCTGAAAAACAATAATAAAACACTGCTAAAACAATATAAGGATTAAGACCTTATAGTAAAAAAATATTCAAATCCTTATAGTAAAAAGGGCCTATACTAAGTATAGACCCCTTAGATTATCTCTATAAGATTATTCAGTAATGCTATCTTGCGCTTTTTTGATTTCCATGTATTTAACCATGCCGTCAACAGCTTTTTTAGCTTCACGCATAGCGAGTACTACAGTAGCAGGTTTATGTACTACGTCACCGCCAGCGAATACGCCTTTACGGTTAGTCATACCATATGGATCCTCTGCAGTAATGATGTAGCCTTTATCGTCTACTTGTAGGTTATTACCTTCACCGATGAGACGAGCATTTGGTTTATGACCAGCAGCGATGATAATTTTATCTACAGGCATAACTTGGAAGTTACCTGTGCCATGGATACCTGCACCATCGTCGTTAAGCGCCATGACTTCGTATTTGAAGCCTTCTACTTTATCTTTGCCTTCTACAGCTACTGGAGAAGCGAACCATTGGAATTGAACGCCTTCAGCACGTGCTTCTTCGTATTCAGACAATAATGCTGGCATTTGTTCTTGACTACGACGATACGCTACAGTTACGGATTCACAGCCTAAACGTACACATGTACGAGCCGCATCCATCGCTACGTTACCACCACCGATGATAATGACACGATCACCTTTTCTCACAGGAATTAGAGACTCATCAAGATCGCCGTTTTCTACTAATTGTACATTCGTCAACAAGTACATCGCTTGGAATACGCCGTGTACTTCATCATTTTCCATGCGTACTTCTTGAGGAATATGAGTACCAGTACCGATAAAGATGGAATCAAAGCCTTCAGCAAAAAGATCATCCAATGTTTTATCTTGACCGATAAATATATTACATACGAATTTAACCCCTAAACCTTCAAGACGAGCGATTTCACGACGTACAACAGATTTAGACAAACGGAATTCTGGAATACCGAATAAGAGTACGCCACCTGGTTCAGATTGGCCTTCAAATACAGTTACATTATAACCAAGTTTAGCCATATCGCCTGCTACGGACAAACCTGCAGGACCAGAACCTACTACAGCTACATTACCAAGATTTTGTTGGATTTTCTTAGGTTTGCGAAGTTCATTGATGCTTTCAAAGTCAGCAGCAAAGCGTTCCAATTTACCGATATTGATAGGCGGTTTTTTCGCCTTGTTCATAATACAATTGCCTTCACATTGATTTTCACGTGGACATACACGACCGCAAATGGATGGCAAGTTGGTCCGTTCTGCCAAAATATCGTTGGCTAAACCAAAGTTACCGTGTGCGATGGCTTGGATGAAACGAGGAATTTCGTTTTCAATAGGACAACCCATTTGGCACAATGGTCTTGGACAATTGAGACAACGTTTCGCCTCAGCGAGCGCTTCCTCCATCGTATAATCCGCATCAAAATGTAGTGGTTTTAATTCGTTACTCATGGCACATGCCTCCTAACAAGGATCCAGTACTATACTTATACAGCGTTGCATGCACCTAAGTATTCCGATGAGCCCTCTCACATAGGAATGCCGCCACATGCTGCTAACATTTATCTTTTGTAACCATTCGATAGACGTGTGGTCACTGGTCAGACACACACTATTCTATAGTATATTCTAAATTGTGAAAGTCGAAACCGTCAAGCAAATCTCATAGGTTGTGTATACGGATATAGGCCCTATGCATGCAAGGATTGCATAGAAAAAGAGGCGCCCTCAGGCACCTCTTTACATAGCGATGTGTAGTTCCCGATTTTAATCGTTTACTATTTGCCTTTAAGGGTACGATCGAAGAGGTCATTAATGATATTTACCAAAACTAGTGTCAACTTTTGCATAATCCCGTTAACATGTATACTAATAAGAGATACATAAATAGTGAAAGCAGTCCTATATTGGCTTGAAGAAGAAAAACAGCTATTAAAAGAACAGCTCCACAAGTAATATTCCTATGAATTCAATATTCTAATGAATTGAATATTTCAATGAATTAAATATTCTTTATACGAGATACGAGGCCAACTATGAATCCAGCCGAATTTACATCTACTTATTATATCGATCGCCGTGGGTCGCACTCCCGCAAATGGGACGGCCAACATTTAAAATTTAATCGCACTGACCTATTGCCTCTATGGGTAGCAGATATGGATTTCATGCCACCTCGGTGCATACAAGAGGCTATTTGTACCTATGTGAAAGCAAATCCTTTAGGCTACACCATGACAAATCCTAACTATCTTGAAGCAGTGATAGATTGGTATAAGCGGTGCCATAACTGTATACTTTCAAAAGACTGGCTCACCAGCGCTCCGAACGTCATTACAGGCATTATGTGGTGTATTGGAGCTTTCACAAAAACAAATGATGCCATCGCAGTCCTCACGCCCGTATATGGTGCATCGACACGAGCGCCAGCGATGCACAGCGCCGAATCATCACTATTCCTATGAAACACAGTGACGATAATCGCTACACCGTAGATTACGAGGCCTTTGAAACGGCGATTACCAAGCATGATGTTAAACTGTTCATTCACTGCAATCCACATAATCCTGTAGGTCACGTATGGACAGAAAATGAGATGGATCGGTTATTTAGCATTTGTGAGCGTCACGGTGTACTCATCATTAGCGATGAAATTCATCAAGACCTCGTTGCGGGTCCTCTTCCTTTTACCTCTGCCTTAACCGTATCTAACGGAGCCTATGCAAACAACATCATCGCCATGTCTTCTCTGTCAAAATCGTTTAATATGGCTAGTTTGCACCATGCAGAGGTCATTATCCCTAACGAAGCTCTACGACGCCAGTACAATGCATGTAAAAGCCTTGTTTACCATACTGATTCGGACGTCATTGCCGAAACAGCTATTACAGCGGCCTACACACATCCTGAGGCAGAAATGTGGCTAGCGGATTTGCTCACCCTAGTGAAAGAAAACTATGAGTATATGTGCAGCCAACTCCTACACGCGCTGCCTAAACTCCGCATCAGCCCTATGGATGGCACCTATTTAGCGTGGATTGATTTTGGCGCCTATGTGAAAGCCGAAGACATGCATAATGTATTTGAAAATCAATGTGGTATCGCCCCTAGCTTTGGCGAATGGTTCGGTGGTAAAAGGTACGCTACCTTTGTGCGGCTCAATTTAGCAACGAGCCTAGAAAATATTAAAATAGCCACAAATAGTATACTTCAACACGTACCTCCGAACGACTAATAGTATAATTCAACATGTACATCCATAGGATGTATACTATAGTGCATGCTAAAAAGGCTGCTCTAGCATCATTCAATGTTAGAGCAGCCTCTTTCTTTTATTAGTTAATACTATTAGTTTATACAACATATCGATATTGCAGTTCACATATGTTTGTATTCTAATTTCGCCGTATTGCACGATTGGCATTACATAGGATTTTATTTAATTCTTGCGAAGTGTTCCTTAGCAAATTGCATATCTTGTACTAGTTCTAATGTGCCAAGGTAGTTATTGTTTTGATCGCGTACAGCCATGTAGTTTACATAGAACGGACGGCCTACCTTTTCAAGCCAAACTGCCACGTTATCACGTTCACCATTGCGGAAGGACTCGATGATACCACGTACAATTGGCTCCACCTTTGGAGGATGACAAGAGAACACATCTCTACCGATAGCTGTTGTAGGGCGTTTGAATACCTTTTCACCATCATTGAAATAACGGTTAATATCTACATGGTCAACGAAAGTGATTTCCATCGGCATTGTATTAAGCATAGCGTCTAATTGCTCTAGCGTTAAGCTACCACCAATTAAAGCAATAGTATTGCTATCACCACTTGTCGGTGCTGCTTTAGCAGCTAGTGCAGACTCAGCCTCTGCCCAAGCAACGCGTTCTACGCCGAAAATCTCTTCGTATTGTTCAGTATCTTTGTAAATTTGGTACCATTCTTCAGTACTAAAGTTCTCTGCACAGATTGGGAACAAGATATTTTGCTCTTTGTAGATCATCTCTTGAACACGTGTGAGAAGACCATCAAACTCTTCGTACCAAGCATCATCGATAGACTCAGCACGAGCTAGGCGACCAAAGCCATCGCGAATATCGCCATCAACAGTCCACATAACCAGGGATGGACCAGAGATATCGTAAGCTACTTTCAAATGAGGATATAAAAGGTCGCCCTTCTTAGCGTAGTGAATAGATACTTGGCGTACTTCGTTTACATCATCTACAGTAGCTGTTTTGCTAGCCACTTTAACCTTTGTAGCTTCAATCAAAGCATCGAGAGCTTTGTTTTCTTCTGTTAAGCGGTTAAGCGGATGCCCTACCGTTTCCACTAAAGTTACTACGCTTTGGCTTTTTTCTTGTGCTTCTAGTACAGCTTCTACCTTAGCGTGTTCCGCATCCATTTGTTCATGGATAGTGGAGCCATGGAACAAAGCAGAGTGAAGGTCACATAATTGTTGAACCTCAGCCAATGGCGTACCTTCACGCATGAGACCTTGCTCAGCTTTCATGATTTCACTAGCCTCTACATGAGCAAATTGACTAACAAAATCTTCACGAACCGCACCAAGCTCCTCACCTGTACCTAAACGTTTCAAGAAGCTTTTTAATTGCTCTACGCGCTCGCTATCTTGCACTGTATCTTGAACGGAATCGTCAGTTTTATTTTCGGAGTTTTCCTGAGTCTTAGATGCTACAGCATTAGCAGATGTTTCTACAGACTCAGCCTTCACAGCTGTAGCAGCTGCAGTAGGTGCAGTAGATGCAGTAGATGCAGAAGTTACAGCAGCTACACCGCTAGGAGGCATGCTCGCACCTTGAGTGTCATCGCCAGATAAGTTTGGCATTTCACCAGTCAAAGTAAAACCAGCTTTCATGAAAGCGCCTACGATATCGACCATGGATACGCCTTTCATCTTAGCCCCTTTCGGGATAGTCATGATTTTACCAACAGAGTTCAACATCACCTTATTTGTGATTTCGCTGAACCCTAATTCTTTCATAATATCTACTACTTCAGGATATTCTGTTACCAAATCATATACAGATTTGGATAAATCTAATTTCTTTTCCATTTTGATCCCCTCGTGTCAAAAAAACTCTATTCATATACTAATTATAAGCCTCATACGATACGTATATAAGGCTGTTCTAATATCATGTAACAGGTCTATATTCATAACCTATGACTCTATAATAAACGATATCGATTATTAAAATCTGTATCCATGGCTATACTTTTTGAAAGCAATTCCTAAAATTTCTATAAAACACATAAGAATATCTTAAGATAATGACAATATGCTGGATGTTGTTCCATCCAGCATCTAAGTGACTATAAAAAAATAACGGATAGATGATACATCGCCCCTTGAGAGGAGATTAACCAACTATCCGTTATATATTAAAAATTAGTTTTTCTGTTTCTGTTTCTGTTTCTGTTTCTGTTTCTGTTTCTGTTTCTGTTTCTGTTTCTAACAAGTATATCACTTAATCATGATGCGGTTTCAATGCTTTTTCGTAGTTTTCAGAAACTTTATCCCAGTTAATAACGCGGAAGAATTCCTTGATATAGTCCGGGCGACGGTTTTGGTAGTGCAAGTAGTATGCATGTTCCCAAACGTCTAAGCAAAGAATTGCTTTTTTACCTTCTAATAAAGGATTATCTTGATTCGCAGAGGATGTGACTTCAAGATTGCCTTCTTGGTTTACTACAAGCCAAGCCCAACCAGAGCCAAAGCGTGTAGCTGCCGCAGTGGAGAAGCTTTCAACGAAAGCATCATAACCGCCAAGTTCAGCGTCGATAGCCTCTTTCAAAGGGCCTTGCAATTTGGAGGTATCTGGTTTTGTCATGATTTCCCAGAACATAGTGTGGTTCTTATGACCGCCACCGTTATTGATAACAGCTTGGCGGATATCCTCTGGCACATTAGCGATGTCGCCAAGGATACAGTCTACACAACCATATGGAAGATCAGGGTATTTCGCGATAGCAGCATTCAAATTATTAACATACGCTTGATGATGCTTGTCATGATGCAATTTCATTGTTGCTGTGTCGATAACAGGCTCAAGATAATCGTAAGCGTATGGTAATGGTGCAAGTTCGAAAGGTTTCATAATAGTCCTCCTTAAATTTAGGGCATGGAACGATATGTATCAGTACGTATCGTTCTAGTGAAAGCTATTCGATGCACCTGCATCAGTTATTTATTGTTGATATGAATTATCATTCTTTGTTTATTGTACACTCTATATAGAAAATCGTCAATGTAAGTCCCCATAGAAAAAGGCTATAGGATAGCCTATAGCCTTTGGGTTCATTTACCAATATAAAATTCTAATTCTCAATGGTATATGTTTACTATGCATCAATAATATATGTTAATCACTATACACCGATGTAATTCAATCTACTATAGTGATAATAAGATAATTATTCAACGATACATTGGCACATTTTCATTGTTGTTAATGCTGCTTGATGGGATTCTTCCGTAACGCCAGCACAGCAGCTAGAATCTACGTAAACAGGGATTTCTGGCAAACCTGCTTTCAGTATAATCGCATTAGAAACAACGCAAATATCAGTACATAAACCAACGAGCGTGATAGACTCAATGGGGTTCACCGAATTCATGCCTTCCAAACGAGATAATAGTTCAAAGGATCCGAAATTTGGCTTATCGATAAAGGATACAGGGCTCATGATAGGACGCCCTTCTGCAGCTTCGATTAAACCTTTCACAATATGCCAGCCCTCTGTGTTTTTTACGCAGTGCGGCACTGGTAACATTTTTCCCTCTTGGTGCTCAAGATAATCTATACCATGCGTGTCGCGGGTGAAAATAATTGGCCCGTCAAAGCTTTCAATTTTTTTACGCACATTATCTACAATCATCTGTGCTTGCGTCGAACCAAGGGCACCATCTACAAAATCATTTTGCATATCGATAACAACTAGAACCTTTTGCATAGTTCCTCCTGTATATAGTCTACAAAAAACACGTTAATTATTCACTACACTACTAGTTATACTCTTAATTCTTGATAACATCAATAGCAGTCATTTATTCTTTTTCTTCGGCCAATGCATGGCGCACTCGATCGGGTTTATTATGGGCTAATTTACCTGCTGCTGCGGCTGCCACGGCGCCCACTAAATCATCGAGGAATGTATTACAGTGACCGCCCTCTTCACTATCTAGTTTTTTAATAATACCCGGCTTTACCTTGTCTAAATAGCCATAGTTCGTAAAGCCTATAGAACCATACAGATTAACGATAGAAAAGGCCAAGATTTCATCGATGCCATAGAGGCTTTCATCATTAGCCACTATGCGTTGCAAAGGCTGAGACAATTTATTCTGTTCCGTTAACTTGTCGAGCTCAATGCCCGTAATTATCGCATTGTGTACCTCTCGTTTTGAAAGCACGGATGCCACATGCTCACGGCACTCTTCAATCTTTAAATTCGGCATATACGGTTTTTGAACATATAAAACGAGCTCTGCAATATCCTCTAGCGTAACACCACGCTCCGCTAGTAGGTCGTAAGTATATTTCTCTAAATCTTTTGTAGATTCCATAAGTGCTCCTTTATTTTTTCTTAGGCTTATCACCGGATAGCATAACAATACTAACTGGAATGGTTATCACCAATTCTTCCTCTGTATCGACATGCTTTGTATTCCAAGCCGCCTCTTTGGCAGCCTCTTCAAAGATAGGGTAAGCCTCTCGATCTAATTTCCAATTATTAGGCCCCGCTTCAACGGCTACAATATTTCCTTTATCGTCTGTTTTTAATTTCTACGGGCACAATCAAGGTACCGTCAGCACTCGTTTTGAAAGCCTCACTAGGAATGATGACATTATAAGAGATTTGTTGCTGTAATTCATAGGTACGCTTATCTGTAGGCTTTAAATCAGCCGCTAAAGAACTAATAGTTCCCATCGTAGAAGCCAATAAGGCTAGTAACACAACACGTTTTAACATAGTTTCCTCTCGACTAAATACTCTCACGCAGTATACGTTGATTATACCACGAAAAAATCCCTACCGATGCATATCAGTAGGGATTTATTTATAGTTAGATTTTCTTAACCATTTCGGATTTCAATGCCATCGCACCGAAACCATCGATTTTGCAATCGATATCATGGCCATCGCTGGCACCAGTGATGAGGCGAATATTTTTTACGCGCGTCCCTTGTTTCAAGATGCCCGCACCTTTTACTTTGAGGTCTTTTACAACAACAACTGTATCGCCATCAGCTAGCTCGTTGCCGTTAGCATCGCGAATGATACCTGCTTCAGCTGCAGCTTGCGCGTCAGCCGCTGTCCATTCATTGCCACACATAGGGCAGATAAACATATGACCGTCTTCGTATGTGTACTCATCGCCGCACTTAGGGCAGTTAGGTAAATTTGCCATTTAGATCTCCTTTTCTCACTACATAATGAAAGTATTATACCATATAAAACTTTATTCCACTAAAACATTATAACTACTCTATAAAAATAGTTATATCTCTATTAATCAATGCTTATTGTATCGCATATTAGTTCGCATTATAATAATAGTGTAGCCGACGAGGTTGGGCCTCTTCTTTTTTTAGAAGGGGTGAAACTATGAGTGATTTTTGAAATTTTATCAATTGTCATAGATATTTTGACAATTCTCATTTCATTTCGGCTCACTTATTGCCCTTATTTGCTTTTACAAAAAGCAAATAGCCCTTCGTTACAGCTCGTAGCTAGATAAAACGAAAAAGGCCATTTCCTGATTTTTTTCAGTTTTTTTGAGATGAGCCTGACGTCTCTACTCGCTCGGCTATCTACTCATATTATAGGTTGAATACCATATATCGTCAAATTATGATTAATAGGAGGTACCTACCTCCACATTGATACAAGTGCTATATACCATCTACAATAAAAAAACCTAATCAATCTCATTTCTCTTTATTAAAGTTTCATACAACTCTAACTTATCTTCTAGATTATTCTTATAGCCTTCCAATCGTTTGATTTCGGCCTCAATAAACCGATAATGGTCTTGTAACAGTGTCATTCTTTCATGGACCGTATGAGATCCGGCATACCTTAAATCCGCATACCGCTTGATATTCGCAAGCGGCATTCCCATGTCTTTCAAGCGTTTAATAAACTGTACAAAACCCACATCCTCCGTATGGTAATTGCGAATGCCGTTCTGCCGCTCGATATGAAGGAACCCTCGATCCTCATAATATCGTAATGTAGAAATAGACAGTCCCTACCAATTTTGAAAAATTCACCGATTTTCATACTTTCACCACCTTGACCTCAAGTATACTCGAGCATATATCATACGTCTAGACGGAGGTAATAATTATGAAAGAAACACGTTTTAACATCGGTATGAACACATTGAAACAAATTGACGGGCTGCACGGCGAGGAGGTGTATAACACAATTCAAGAGATTTCACCGGCCATAGCCGATTTATTGGTTGAACTATTTGGCGACATCTACACGCGCCCCAACCTGGATTTCAAGGAACGGGAACTAATTACGCTCGCGTCCCTGCTAACGCTGGGCGGTTGCGAGGCACAGCTGAAAGTACACACCAATGCGGCACTCAATGTCGGTATTGCGCCCGAGCAAATCGTAGAGGTCTGTACCCACTGTATCCCCTATGCGGGATTTCCACGAGTACTGAATGCACTATTTACGGTGAAAGGCGGTCTTTGAAGAACGAAACATACTGTAATTAAGGAACGACAGTAATAAAAAAATCTATTAATAAATATTAGTCTATTTAAAACTAACAAAGGGAGACTCTTGATAAAGTCTCCCTTTTATTCGTGTAAAAGTTGTACGAAATTAATTCGTATTTTTCAATATTCAAAATCCGCTATATACTAATAACGAAAGAGCCATTAACGTGAGTTAGGTTCATCTCCGTCTTTTCGAGGGAGGTGACATTATGACTGTATACGAAGCATTATCATTAATAATTTTATTCGCTACCCTCGTAGTGTTAATTCTTAAAAAGTAACTAGTAAATAGTTACAAAATAAGATAAACCTAACGTTTAAGACTAAGTACTGCAATACTTAGACACGTTAGGTTTATCAAATTCCACATTCTTTGATGAGCCTAACGCCTAGAACACGTTAACTGGCTCTTTTGTACTTATAGTATAGTCTGAATTCTAGAGACTGTCAATTTACATCGTCCTTAGAGGATATTATAAAATGAAAAGGAACATAAATAACAAGATCTTCTTTAACATCAATATACCCTATATTCCAAACTGTATCTTTTGCAGACTGTACTAATTTTGAATATATCTCATCATTAGATATATTCTCATTTGAATCTAACTCAACAGAAGTAATACGTCCTTGAGAATCCGTTCTTATCATTAATGTAAAACTATAATCTTTATCATTCTTCGTTCTAAGGACTTCAGCCGGAACCTTTAACTGAGAATGTATCTGCTCATTAAGAGAGCGTTGTATATCAAACGTATCCCTCTGATAATCAGCAAAAGCATTAATAGGACTCAAAACAACTAGCAATAAAAATAAATATAAAACTCTAACCATAAAACTTCACCAATCATAACACACAACATAAAAATTATTATTGAGTTTTATATTAACAAAAACAAATAAAATATGTCCATTCAGTCCAAGTTCCAATTAATTTACAATGATGTCATATTTACTTATCTAGTTCGAATTGACTATATATGATAAACCCCTCTATTAATGTAATAGATAGATAGTCGACGAGTGGTTCCGTCAGGCTCATCCCAAAAACATTATAAAACATGTAGAAATGGCCTTTCGTTTTCAGCTACCAGTTGGTAACGAAGGGCTATTTGTCGTTATTACGACAAATCAGCACTATCAATGCTCCAAAGGAAATAACTACAAAAGGGAGACTCACAACGGAGTCTCCCTTTATTCATCTATACTAAATCAACTAAACATCTACAATCCTTGCAGAAGTTGTAAATAATCTTGCCGTTGACTAAATATATTATATATGCGCACTTCTTTTTTTCATCATCAAAGACACGATATAGAATAATATTTTTTTATTAATAATCAACATACGATAGTTTTTTTATTACGTAAAACAGTATGTCTTGGAATCATGCCCATATAAGGATTATCCGCTAATAAAAGAATTCTATCCTTAATCTCTTGATAAACAGACTTGGCAGTTTCATTGGAAAAAGATTGCTTTACATGCAGAACAATATGATGCAATGCCTGATCGGCCTGCGCCATAATAATGATACGATAAGCAGTGTCTTCCATAACTATTCCGCCTCAGATAACAACTGTTCTATGCTGACAAAAGTATCCTCAATAGGACCCATTCTACCTTTTCGTTCATCTTCCTCTGCCAAAGCAATAGCCTCTAATAATTCTATCTGTGCTTTCAATTTATTATAGGTTTCATATCCCATACATACCGTATCACCACGACCATTTACCGTCATAATACAAGCTTCATCCCCTGTTTTCAAAACTGTAGAGATTTCATTATATTTATTTCTTAAATCCGACGATGGCCGGATACTTTCACGTAATAACCCCATAAAAGCACCTCCTCATATACAAATTATATCATAATTTGTATATGAATTGTGAATCACTAATCCTATCCCAATCGTTTACGCAAGATAGCATAGAGAATCATGCTAATAATAACGCTCATAACGGCTTGAATGGTATTGGTCACAATACTAGCAATGGCTACGCCTGGATCGAATACAAAGTATTCGGCGATAAAGTAGCCTGCTACGATGATAATACCACCTACGATGGTTGCCACCAAGGCAGAGGTAGTTGTCTTATTGTTATAGACAGTACCGACAAGATAGCCTTCAATGCCTTTCACCACGAAGGTGATTGGTACAAAGACTGCGTAGCCGAGGAATAAATCAGCTAGCGCCGGGCCAATAGCACCAATATAGGCGCCATATTTTCGACCTAATAATAGAGCTGACGTCATAATAACGACATCTCCAACATTGAAATAGCCGCGAATGCCAGGTACTGGAATTTTCGTGTACATGGTAAACAGTGTTGCGAGGGCAATCAATACGGCTGTGAGTACTAACGCGGACGTAGTACTGCGGGTTTGAACGTGTTGCATAGCGTCCTCCTTATAAAAAATAGACATGTGACTATATCCATCACATGTCTATACTATATACCTTTTATGGTAACACCTGCAAATAGAAGGAATTAACTATGATTCTTACCAAATTCTATCATCATTTACTTTCAAAAATAGATGCTCTTCACTAGACTTTAACTTTCTATAGATACCATTTTATTATACAGATTCTCTCAAGCAACGATGATTAATCAGAAAGGAACTAGCCATGAACATTTTAATCATTTACACCTATCCTAATTATCAAAGTTTTAATAGTGCTATTCTGAAAGTAGTGCAACAGAATCTTTCAAAAGACCACAATGTAAAGACCTTGGATCTATATGAGGAGCAATTCGATCCCGTATTGCGATTTGATGACACGCACAAACGTCGAGATTTAAGCACTGTGCCAGACATGGAAAAATATCGCAATTTGATTACTTGGGCGGACCATATCATCTTTATCTATCCTATTTGGTGGGGAGGTATGCCCGCAATGCTCAAAGGCTTTATCGATCGCGTATTTACAGCGGGCTTTGCCTATTCATATGGTAAAAGAGGACTCATAGGTCATTTACAGGATAAATCTGCTTGGATTATCACAACCCACAACACTCCCGCCTTTTTTTGACACCGTTTATTCAGGACTATGGCAAGGTATTGAAAAAAATCAGGTTCTGAAATCCTGTGGCATTAAACCTGTTACACATACCCAGTTAGCGGGCACAGAAAACAGCTCAGATGAAAAAAACGCCGGCGCTTTCTTAGACAAAATCGCTAATATCGCCGGCAGCATTTAACATTTCTAGTATACTATGATTTTTTTACCAACGATTACTTGGTTGCCAAAAATTACAAATAAATTTACATTAGATTGCTTACAGTTTGCTCTAAGTCAAAAACAAGCTGTATACGAAAAATCTCCCCAATTACATAGATATTACTCTTCAAATCTCTCTTCTACATTGTAGAGAACCTCACAATCACACCCACCACCTTCGTTGATAATCCAGTCTAGTACGCTTTCAACATCTACCTTTTGTTTTTTTCTAAAAACTCTCTTGTGAAAGTCAGACTATGATCGCAACCGTCATTTGTTTCTAATTTCTCGTCTACATAATCAAAGAGATTCCAAAACAATTCTTCGTCCATAGGCAAGCTATCTTGAAAACTCTGTTTTTTTCTTTAGCTTTATAGCCTTTCAATAATTCCTTTTTACGCGCTTTGTCCATTATGATTACTCCCTTTTTATGTCTTATAAGTTATAGCTCGTGACTTATATCTCAAGCCTTATTTCTCATATAATTCTGGTCGTTCTAAAACTGTGCCATATTTTAATTTTTGGTAATTTAACGAATTCAGGATACAACTGCTTAACCTCTTTACAAGATTTTTAACGTAAGATGTTCTAAATTATTGAGTTCTAAAATGGGAGAGTAGTCTTTATCTATCACCTTTGCCGTTAAAAAAAGCTAAAAAGCGCAACTGTTTCATATGGCGTAAAAAAATTCTAAGGATTGAACCTTAAGAATTTTAGGAGCAGCGAAAGTCACCTTCTAAGGCAAGACTTTCAAGATGTCTTTAGATTAGCTAATGGCGCATAATCATCAATTTGTTGAAAGTTTTTCAATCGACAGCGCTACTAAATTTACTAATCTTGAAATAGGCTCTAAGCTCGATACACTTCTTCCGGACCCAATATGTAGATATTCTAGCTCTTGTAAATTCTCAAGTTTTTAAAAATATCTGGATAAACACCCCATTTTATATGTAACCTTTTAAGTCTACGCTGGGCACATACCGCATCAAATAACTCCTGTGGCATTCTTGTACAAAACATGAGCTCTGTAAAGATATCTGGATGTTCAACTAAAAAACTACACCACTCCTGTAAAATTCGTTTTTTATCTTTAGCAGAATAGTCTTCATCTAGCTGTGTGCAATTAATTATCAGCTTGTCTTCACCATCATATTCAGAAACCTCAACTACAGATTTTTAGTTTCGTTTCTCATCCTTATGATAGTAGTCAAAGCCATATTTAATTTGCTTTTCTGTTAACACTGCCATTTACAATTCCTCATCTTCGTCAGTCCTATAATTAGTTTATCTATAACCAGAGCCATGTCCAACAGATTATAACGGGCCTAACAAATTGATACAAGCACATGCCCCTTCGCTTCTAGCACTTTGTTTTATAGAACACCTTTCATCTGCTCGAAATCGTGGAGAATCTCATCTTTGATTTCCTCCTCTTCCTCATCGTAGTCCCAAATATTTGGGTATAGCTCTGCGTCTTTACAAGCAGTCATATCGAAAAGATTCGAGTGCACTTTTCAATATCAAATTGATCTAGAGCTGCCACGATATTAGCTAAATAATTGTGTTCTGTATATGCTACATAGTCTGATATATCCTCAACAGCCATTACGCCTAGTACCGCTTGGCTAAGAGGATTTTTATCGTCTTTATGGTCAGTGCCCACACCTGTTAGCACGAAAATGGAGTACATCCCACATCTTGTCAATATCAAGCAATAACTCATCGTCGTCATTCCACTCTTCAACACTTTCAAAGAATTTCTCTTCTTCTGAGCCCATGGCTTTTAAGCTCTTTTTAAATTTACATCGCTTAAACAGCTATAATTTAGCAATTAGTCCCATAGTCTAAACCCTCCGTAGATAACTAGTAATCTAGAATCTCTAGATATTTAATAATCCATGATTTCTATAAACATTTAATAGAGTATAACCTCCATAGATTATTAGTGGTCAATCTCTGTCAGTAGTTCTAGCAATTTTTCCCTCTTCATTAGCTTCATCCAATAATGGCTTACCAAGTAAAAAGCACTTGCAGTGAGTAGTAATAGAAGCTAAAAGAATAAATCAGCAGGGAATACTTCCTCTTCCTCATATCTGAGAACATCTTCGTCTTCATCGTACTCTTCAGACCAAAGATACTCTTCGTTGAGCATATCCGCAAAATTCGATAGTGGATCTGCATGTTCTAGCATAAGCCCATCTCTGATACACTCAGCAATCACAGTAAATAAATCTACCAATTGTTCTACTAAATAATGAGCTACTTCATTCTGAGTTCTCTCTTCTAAGGCTTTCTTAAAAAAATACGAAGCAAGAAAACCATAGCAAATGGCGTAGCATGCCATAAAGTCGATTGATGCTCAATATTTTGGGCCAGCTCTTCACCTGCCGCATCAATGGCATCAACGTTCTTCATATCCCACAACACCTCAAGATGAGCAGGAAAATCTGTGGCACGGCCGTAAGTTGTGGTCAAACGATGCCAGGGTATGTCACTGACTTTTCACAGTTTCTATATATTGTTTCGTCACAGTATCCATTAAATTTACACCTTTATAGTAACGCATTCTCCCGAAGATTATTTCTGAATAACCTCTTTCACCAGTTCATAGGTGTCTATGAGACGCAGTTTTCCTAGTCTAGGCTATCTGCAATCTCCTCATAGATATCTTCCAACGTGCCTGCTGGTGCTAGTTTCCACAATTTACACGGATATAGTTCAACAGCCCCAATGATTTCTAAATGGTCTAACAATAGGCCTAGGTCTTTATGATTAAACCAACAGTCGGTATCGATACCGAAATTTGTATTGTCTTTCCGGCAGGCGATTTTTACTATTTAAAAACTGCTCCATTGTAGGTTTTTTTCTTTTTGTAAAAGCCGCGTACAGGCCAAATGGTACTCGATTTTCCGCGGTGATTGATCCACGTCAGATACAAAAATAGCTCCATACTCGTTTTCAAACTTAACAGCTAATACGTCGCCCACCTTAAAATGAGGTTCTCGCTTTGTTTTAGATTTACGAACCTTTAGAGGCTTTGGATTTTCACTTTGTAGTTGTACGGCTAACTTATCTAACACCTTTTGACGTTGTTTGAGCGCCTTACTATCAATTTCTAGCCAAAACTCATGAGCGCCCTTCGCGATTATGTCTAATGCTTTCTCTTTGATATCCTGCGATAAATGACCTATCTTCCACAGCGAATAGGCTACGGCAGTCCAATAAATTTCTGTATAGAATTCGTCAGTACAAAAATTCTGCTCTTCAGCCAAAATCTCTGAAACAATTGTATCAATACTAGTGCCATCTCTATAGCGCTCAACAATCAAATTATAAATATCATGGCCATCATCACTATCTATGATTTTTACTCCATCAATAGCCATATAATTCTCCTTTTAAACAATACGTCTAGAAAAACAGATTTTGTGATTCTGTAACGGTTCCATCATCTTCATGGAAATAACAAATATATAAAGGAGCTCGATGTGCAGCGTCATAGAATTTTTGTAATTCAGCAGCTACATTTACTTCTAAAGGCATGCCTAGCGCCTGAACAACGGTTTCCCATACATCCATATCTGTATAAGAAGCGATTTCATCATGACGCTCATTGGCATAGGCTTCGAGAGTAGATATGTCCGTATATTGGCTGGCGTCACAATAATCATGCCAACAAATGCTATACACCAATAAATGGATTAAATCATCTACACTTTCAGCTATACGACCACATTCCCCTTCGCTACTCATATACCCGATAGAGCCATCCTCTAATTGATGATATTCGCCACCGGCACCATCACGAGCAAAGGCTTTGCCGGATAAAGAGAATGTGCATCGTCCTTCAGCAGTATCTCGTTCTTCCAACCCGTCTAATAGGCAGAAATCAAACAGCATATCAAACTCTGCTGCCAAGTTAGAATCTTCACACAATAGTTTTAAATAATCCATATTCTTCCCTCTTATTGATTCTCTCATCTCTCTATTTCATCTATTATTTTCTCGTAATTCTAATAATGCAGAAACCTCATCCATGTCGAGATTAAACATATTACTTTCAAGATCAATTGGCTCAAAATAGTAGCGAACCACATCCGCACCAAATTCGTCGTTTAATTTCGCCCATTCTGTCCCTAAAAGTACGGTAAAGCCGAGCGTATCGTTTCCAAGGCTTTCAGCAAACCAACGCACCTCATAGTCAGGCTTAACAAAGTCATTGAAATATTTGATGGTCACATCTCGATCTTGTTCATCGCCATAAGGAATTTGTAGCTCTTTGTTGCCATGCTTCAATACAATATCGTCACCATAGGGCTTGCCATTACTAACCGTTTTAATATAGATAGGCTCATCCATCATATCATTAAAATAATTCACCACATCTTCGTCATCCTCGCGCCAATCAATCCAGATGATAGCTTCGGAGTCAAACAAATCATTTACATCAATATCATTGGCAAAAAAGCTTCTTAATTCTTTATACAGATTTTCCATCGTCTCTCTCCTGTTTATTATTTATATTGAAAGTTAAGCCTTGCTATACTAACATCCAATAGACTCTCTGCTTAGCTCAGCTATACAAACAGCTCCATTGCTAACAAGTACGCTAAAGCGTTTCATATATAACATCTTGTCGAGCCGTAAAGTTTTCATCAAAAGATACTAATACATATAGTTGTCCCGCGATCGATTCGCCCACATCATAACCTAGTGCAAATGCTCCATAGCAGCCTGATGTATCTAGCATAATATCTGTTAGTTTTAGCACCACAGGATCATCTGGAGGCATCTCCTTTTGGATGATTTTCTGTGCCACTCGGTCTAATTCATCTAATTTAGCATATAACTGTGGCCAAAATGTTAGTGAAAGCATCTCGTCCTCTGTATAACCAGAGCAGCTAATATTGAGGCTATTGAAGGCTTGTTCTACATTTTCTACTTGAGTCTTTACTGTATCCTCTACAAGATTTTTTACTTGAGTCTCTATTGTATGATCTTCGTGATTTGCGACTCCATCGGCCACTAATTGACGGGCTACAAAGTAAACGCCATGCGGTTCTACAGTCCAGCTTTTCAACGTTCCATAATGTCATTAATTCAGATTTTTATCATTATGATACCCCACTAGTTCGCCACACTCCGCTAGTTCATTATCCTGCAATATCCGCACTAACAGGGTTCCCATCCGCATCAATATTGGCTATGATGCAGTGTCCCCAGAAAATATCGTCATCGTCATAATAGACCTCTATGGTACCATCATTGCGGAACGCCAATTCGCCCATCGTAATACGCTTGGCAAATATTTCTGCCGTAATCGGATCTTGGTCATCATTGTCGAGCCAATCGTTAGCAAGGTCTAATAAGTGTTCACTAATGTATGTGCTAATTCGTTGTTCAAAGTCTTTGAAATTTTCAATCTTATTGAAAGCCTCCAATGCCACAGTGCAGCTTTCATCAGAACCCTCGTCCACATCAAGAGTGAATGCATAATCATCAATTCTCGCTGTGTAATATTGATACTCTCGATTTAACAGGAATTCACCCCTGTCAGTATGAAGGTATTTAGGGGTTTTCAAATACGCCGACAACGCCTCTAATTCGCTATGTTTAGCGTGCTCCTCTAATACCTCGAGCACATAATAGCGATTATTCCAAGAGGGACGCATATAGCCTAAATCCTCTAAGGGCTTAGCTTTCTTAACTAACAGTTTATAGACACCGTGTGGCTCAAAAGAATAACCCCATCGATCATCAAGGCCCTCAATAATCCACGTCAAAATGCCTTCGCTACGGTCAAGCACGCCAGTTCGAGTATCTAGGATAGCATCGGTGGACACTAATGGTCTATGGTACTTCTCTAAATAAGGACTAGCCCCATTCGCATCACTGCGCGGCAATGCATAGATTTCAAACACTTCCGGCTCAAACTCTGCTTCATATTCTGGTAGACGTACAATACTCATATGACTCTCTCCTATTCATTACATTTATACAGTTCAAACTGTTTACAGTTAATAATTACGACCTTTTATAGATACGGCCACATTATAATCGTGCCACTACATCATAATTTTCGTTACATCACAAACGTTCAGCTACATCGATTCTATGTAATAATTCTTTCGCTAGTTCTTGGGCTCTTTTTAAAATTCCTCATTTGAAAGTACCATAAGCACCAAACTATCTGTACCGATATCCATGCCTACTAACTTATATTTTTTCCACGTGGAATTAAGATGTGCGCACCAGTCCCCAATACATTGACTATCATCGAATGCGGATGTATCAATAGATACATCTCCAGTTAAATTTTTCATCAGTAGATAAATCTTTTATTATGGATTAACTTCTGCACATTATAAAGAAAATCCTCTAATTCGATTTTTCAAAGATAACTCTACAGCACGACCAGTAGATAGCAACTTTCTCATAGAGATTCCACCAGCTATCTTCTAGATTTCTTCCATGGAGTGTAACTTTTGCTTTGGACATGAATGATTTGGCTTGTTTAGCATCGCCTAGCAACAACGTTGCTAACTCTGTAAATGTCAGTTTCGCATCTGATCGATATCTAGATACGCTACTTCTACAAACGAACTACAATCAGGTACTCTGCGTTTTTTCACAAAGGCCCGCATCATCTTCACTGCGTCAGGATAGCTTACATCAGCCATGCGATAGGTCTTGCCATCTATATCTAAGAATAAATCTACTGCATCCCTGCGTTTTTACCTACACGTGCTTTCATGGCAGTACATCCATCGATGGCATGAGGTGGGTATAATTCAACATACATGAAATATCCATCATGCATAGCCTTTAATGTATTATCTATACCTACTATATTAAAACCATTTCGATTATAATCAGGGCTCTTCATATGCCATTCTTCGTAATTGTCGAAAAGTTTTTCTTGAATCCAATTGTAAAAGCTCATATATACTCTCCACTATATACTGCAACTTATATGTAATACATATCTTAATTAAATGTCTTAATATATATCTTAATTATAGCATTATTAAGGAATACTTATAATAAAAAGCACCGCACTTTTTACATTTAAAAAGAAATACATATTATAAAGACACTGTACTTTCATATTTAATAGAAAAAAATACCCCTACAAGATACGTCTTGTAGGGGTATTAATCACACTATTTAGATTCTTATTTAGGTTCTAATTTATTTAGATTCTAATTTAGCTGCCAATTCATTATATTTTTTTGTGCTAATTCATTATATTTTTCAGATAGGTCTTTCATATCTTTCTTGAGTTGTGCCGCATCTTCAGTAGTTACCTCTTCAGAGCTTTTACCAAATTTGAAATTAGCACCTAAGCTGATCGTGTTACGACCATTACCAACGGTAGTAGCAGCATTAAACATTGTGTTTTTTTATTAGGGACGATAGAATGCACCTAAAGGCCGCGGCATTAGCATTTTTATAGTTACCAAAGCCAACAGAGTAGGACCATTTATCATGTTTATCAAAATCTAATGGATGCAAACCAGCTAGTGCTGCAGAAGCTGCACCCACCTTAGCTACTTGAGAGTCAGTGTAGTTATTAGCTTGATTCAAAGTATCATGACCAACGTCAATAACTTTATTTTCTAAATCACCGATACGACCCTCATGATTTTTCGATAGCTTTTTTTATTATCGACAGTAAGTTGTTTAACTTCTTTCAATTGAGATACATTGACAGCATCAGTGTCTTCTGTACCAGCAGTAACACCATGAATTTGTTGACCACCAACATTAACGTTACTAACAGAGAATGTCATTTCTTTTAATTCGGTAGTGTCATCATTATCTTTATATCCCCATACATCAATACCACCAGCGTATGCATTCATACCTTGATCGTGGTGTATTGTAGAAATACCATCAACGTCTACATCTGTCTTATAATCACCAGCTCTACTAAATGTAATTTTCTTACCATTAATAGCAGTTAGTTGTTCAGGTTCTCCGTTTACAGCTGTATTGTGGAGTTCAATAACACTGCCATCAATCTTAGTTTCACCACGCTTATCCGAATGACTCATTGCAGGGATTTCAGCCAAATGTTTAAAATCGCTCCAGCTAGTGGAAGTATCTTTAAATACAGCAGAGTTCATATTTGTTAAATTTTTATTAACATCAACTTTAAATTCTTTACCGCCATTAATATTAACAGATTCAGACACTGTTGTGTTATCACCATTAACTACGGTAGGGAAATTCAAAGAATTAATAACCGCATTTAATTGACTACCGTTAATAGCATCAGTAGAAGTTGCATCGATACGACCAGCTGCTACGTTGGTAATAGTTCTTTCTTTACCAGTATCACCAACAGATACAGTGCCTACTGGAGTACCACCAGCAAAAATATGTGTTTCACCGTTAATTGCAATAGAAGCAGTACCAACTACATCATTTGTTTTTGCATTGTTACCAAGAGCTACAGAATTATCAATGATAGCTGTTGCATTAGAACCAATAGCCACAGTGTATTCACCAGTTGCATTAGCAGTATGACCAATAGCTACGGAGTCTTTTTTTAGTTGCACTAGATAATGTGCCAGCTGCAAAAGCTGAATCTACCAGAAGCTGTATTTTGAATCACCAACTGCTGTAGCATCGTGAATTTGAAGCCGTAGTTTTTATAACCAATAGCATTACTATAATCAGCACTAGTAGTATTGTTAGAACCTAATGCAGATGCGTTATGACCAGCTGCTTCATTTTCATATCCCAAAAGCAGAACTTTGATTACCAGAACCTGTGAGTCATATAACCTACTGCTGTAGCGTAATCATTTTTTGCTTTTGCATTATAGCCAATCGCTGTTCCCATAATGTTATTGGCCTTTGCATTATTACCGATAGCCACAGTATTTTGAGCAGTTGCTTCTGCTTTACGACCAATGGCGTATGCATCATTATACGTTGCTTTAGCACTATCGCCAAAGGCAATAGCATTATTACCTTGTACCTTGGCACCAGTACCACCTACCAAGGCATTATTACCTTTAATGGTGTTATTCATGCCCAAAGCCACGGAGTTCTTACCATCAACGCTATTATGTGCACCAACTAATAAAGAGTTAATCGCATTGTCATTATTAGCATGATTAAAGCCGCCTACGATATTATTAGTACCACCAACAGTATTGCTAGTACCTACTACCAAGCTGTGAGTAGCAGAGTTTGTATTATACCAACCTGATACGATACTGCCCGGACCAGATGTAGTATTATTGCGACCAGAAGTGATACTATCAGAAGCAGAAGATCGAACTGTATTCTTGTCACCACCGAGCAATATATTATTTACAGGGGAGAACATATCATTCTCAACTTTGTTATTTCCACCATAAGCAATCGAATTCTTTATGCTTAATGGCGCAGCAGTGGTAGCACTAATATCTAAGTTGGATGCTGCAAGTGCTGTTGTAGTAATGCTTGCGGTAATCATAGCCGTTAACAGTAATTCTTTTTTCATTTGGTTTCCCCCTTTTAAGACAACACAAACAATAAACCTAAAAAAAGATTCAAAGCTATCTAATGGAACTTGAATCTTATTGTACCCCTCTATACACTATTCATTGTTAAAATATGAATAAAATATGAATATTACTCTAATATTATAATTCTAGCTCATAAGAATTGCAAGATAATACAAAAAGAAGGCATAAGGCTTATAAAAGCTGTATACCTTCTTTTCTATACTGGTGCGCCTAACCGGAATCGAACCAGTGACACGCAGTTTAGGAAACTGCTGCTCTATCCTACTGAGCTATAGACGCATGTATACTTTATTATATCGTTTTTAATAAAGTATACGCAAGGCGTCCTTATTGTTGTAGGTATTGGTTATTTACTTGTTTTTGTTCTTCTGGGCTGAGATTTTGATAGCCTTTAGCTAATGCACTTACCCAAGATCCGTAAGCAGGGTTTGGGAATACTACAAAGGTAGTACCAAAGTCTTCTTTATGAGCATCGATAATGCCATTTCTTTCAGCTAGTGTCTTGCCTTTTGTGCCGATTGGGAAATCACCAGCGTTATCGCCCATGTATAGAACGACATAATATTTTTTAGCAATCGCATCAAAGCGAGGTTGTTTGTCAGAGTCTTTTTCGAATAGTAGTACATGGTCTTTATCGACGGATGGGAATCCTAGTTCCTTAAAGTTTTGTACTGTTGCATCATAGTTAACAGGTGCATAGCGGTTTGAAACATAGAATATTTCAACACCTTGTTTATGTACTTCATTTAGGAATTCAACAGCACCAGGCATGGCTTGTGATTTACCTTGATGCACGGCTTGACGCCACCAAGGAGCATCGAAGCGGCCATTGCCATTAGCAATGCTTTCACCCATCAGTTTTGTATTGTCTACTACTGTTTCATCCGCATCAAGAACGATAGCTAAAGGCTTTCTCTGATGAGATGGATCTGCAACAGCCATTTTAACAAGATTCATCGCCACATTATACCCCTGATATGCCAGTGCTCTATACTCCGCAGAAGTGCGCATCCATAACAGCCCCATCGTCTCAGTATCAGCTTGGTACTGCTGTTTTTTTGCTTCAGTGCTGCCTGCTCATCTAGTACTACTGCAGCTTTTGCCGGCTCACTATTAGCAGCTACAGTATTAGCTACCGTATTCGTAGCCGCTATACTATTAGTCGGTTGAGTTGATTGAACCTGCGCTACCATCGCTGTAGGAACTACAGGATTTGCCTTCACTGTCGTCGGAGAATCCGCCTGTACTACAGAACCTACGCAAAGGCTACCACCAAGGCAAGCCACCGCTACATACCATGCCAAACTACTACGTTTCATAATTGCCTCCTAACCACATTTGTTCTCTGTATAAATACAATACACAATGTAATTCTACATAGGTATACGAAAGTCCTCTATAGATTTATAGTCTATCTGTGTATTTTAATCGATCTACACAAGAACTATGCTATAATACAGCTGTTGATAGTATTAGAGAGTTCTTATTCAAAAGAGATATATGTAATGAAACTATGTAAACGATCAATTATTACCAGTTCACTATTAGCTGTATTGGCTATATCATCTGCGTACGGGGCTACACCTGTACAGCCAAGTGAAAGCACAGACACTACAGTGGTTGATATGGATTATTCTAATATTCCAGAGTTAAAAAAATCTATCGAAAGCGCAACACCTGCTATGGTGCAATCTACGCTTGATGCTTCTAAGGGAAAACCTACTAAAGATAAGCCCATCTATTCAACGGTGACTATGTCTGGTAACCGTGTTGTATCCGTAAAAACTTACAAAACTAAAGAAGAACAAGAAAAAGCCATATTAAAAGAGCGTAAACGCTTAGACAAGGTCACTGCTGAACGTCAGGCTAAAAGAAAAGACGAAACACGCACAGATATGCTAAAAGGTTTAACACCAATACCGTCCTATCCACCGGTAAGCGAAACACGCGTATTACAAAGTGAAATGTTCTCTAGGCCATTCGGCAGACAACTAGATTTGCGTTTAGTAGAGGCCTATACACAAGATTATGACAAGGCTAAACCTGGCGATATTTATGTCTATGCAGATTATGTGGACTACACATCTAAGCAGCTATTAGGTGAAAAAGATGGTACCACTGCTATTTCAGCTATGATACTACGTGTAATCATGAGAAAAGACGAAAACAAAGCTTTCAGCATTGATGTAAATGCGTACTTCATAAATCCAACAACACATACCATTTCCATAAGTCGGTCCGAAGATGTAAAGGGTATCGATATCAAGAAAGAGGAAAGAGCTGAAGCTGTATTTAAACTACCATCACACCAATTACAAGACGGCGATCCGCAGTATGAAATCGCTAAGCTTATGTATCAAGACTTAACGAATAAGAAATTTGATTAGCAATATTTAAATACACTCACCATGACAAAAGCCCCTCCTTACTATGAGCTACATAGCAAGGAGGGGCTTCGTTTTAATTTAAGGAAGTTCTTTTAATCGTCAGTGTTATTCAGAGAGTATCTCTGTTATGTAAAAAGTATTTATAATACTATTTCACATCACTAAAATCAATATCCATACCCAAAGCTTTAGCAATGCCTTCACCATAAGCTGGATCACATTGGTAGCAATGTTTTGCATGACGTTCTTTAATGAAATCAGGTACACCATTCATAGCCGCTGCCGTATTGTCAAACAAGGCTTGTTGTTGTTCAGGGCTCATGAGGCGGAACAATTTACCTGGTTGTGTAAAGAAGTCAGAGTCGTCTTCATAGAAGTCATATTGGTAGGCTGGACCAGATACGTCGAGAGGAGGATTTTTTTGAATTCCGGTTGTTCAGCCCATTCACCAAAGCTATTTGGTGCGTAGCCAATGTAGACCCATGGTTTCCATCTATACGTCCTTGACCATCGCGATGATAGATATTTACAGGACATTTAGCGGCATTAACAGGGATTTGATAATAATTTGCTCCTAGACGATAACGTTGCGCATCCGCATAGGAGAACAAACGACCTTGAAGCATTCTATCAGGAGAGAAAGAGATACCAGGAACGATAGTAGTCGGTGCAAATGCAGCTTGTTCTACATCTTGGAAATAATTTTTCTGGGTTGCGATTAAGTTCCATCACACCAACTTCAATCAATGGGAACTCATCGTGATACCATACTTTTAGTTAAGTCGAATGGATTGTATGGCATATTGTTAGCTTGTTCTTCCGTCATCACTTGGATGCATAATTTCCATTTAGGGAAATCACCTTTTTCAATAGCCTCAAAGAGGTCACGTTGGTGACTTTCACGGTCACTAGCTACCACATTAGCCGCCTCAGCGTCGGAAAGATTTTCAATCGGCTGTTGGCAAACCCAATGGAATTTAACCCATACGCGCTCATCGTTTTCGTTTATAAGACTATATGTATGACTGCCAAAACCATGCATTGTGCGGTAAGATTTAGGAATACCACGGTCACTCATGACGATTGTTACTTGGTGGATTGCCTCTGGCAAGCTAGACCAGAAATCCCAGTTTGCTGTCGCATCGCGAAGATTTGTTTTCGGATTCCGTTTTACAGCGCGGTTCAAATCAGGGAATTGCAATGGATCGCGGATAAAGAATACCGGTGTGTTGTTACCTACGAGGTCCCAGTTTCCTTCTTCCGTATAAAATTTTACGGCAAAGCCACGAATGTCGCGTTCTGCATCGGCCGCACCACGCTCACCAGCAACGGTGGAGAAACGCACGAATAACGGCGTTTGCTTGCCTACTTCAGAGAAAATTTTTGCTTTCGTATATTTTGTAATATCGTTAGTTACTGTGAAAGTACCAAATGCACCCGGATCCTTTTAGCATGCATGCGGCGTTCAGGAATCACTTCGCGCTCAAAATGAGCTAATTTCTCCATGAGCCAAACATCTTGCATCAGTACAGGACCACGTTTACCTGCTGTAGCAGAATTGCGATTATCTGGTACAGGGAGCGCCAAAGGCGGTTGTTAGTTTCTTTTTCATTATTCATATTACAAACTCCTACTTAGAGATCGAAAATGAAAGTAATTTACTTTTACATAATTTTTTTAGATTATATATCTCAATTAAGATAAATGTTATTAACGGATAATTATTATCCATTAATCTGTAATTAGAATATCACATTTTTTTAACAGAACAACCCTAAACCTTTATAAATCTTGTATACACGATATCATTTACAAGAACCAAAATGAGAATTGTGGCATTATATATATTTAAATGCGAACTAAATCTCTCTATCAAAATAAAAAACACCTTGCTTCTATCATCAACGTGTAGATCACAAGGTGTTTTCATTCAATTTATGCTGGACGACTCCAGTCGACTTGTACGTCGATAGCTTCCCACATGCGTGTTAAGGCTAATTTTAGGTTATCTAAAAGATTCTAATGGTTTTACGTTCAATCGTTCATATGTATCAAGACCTGTAGCATGCTCGATGGCATGTTCGTCGTTCAAGTAAGCGATAACCTTATCAACCCACTCTTGTTCAGGTAAATCTACGGACACTGTTTTTGCTTCTGTGTCATAGGACAAGAAGCCATTGCTGTTGATGCCATAATGGATGGCTACGCGAAATAAACTCATATCTATACCTCTCTTGCGGTAATTTTTAAACACTATATCCATATTGTAACATGAATAAATATATTAGCGAAAGTATTCAATATAAACTTTATGAGTCTATTGTATCGAGTTATATGTCTTCGTTAATGTCGCCTACATCACTATTCTTATATAGGTCACGGCCCTTATCCATTTAGTAGATTCCACATCCTCATTAGTAGATTGTGCATCTACTGCGGCCTTTAGCTCCGATCGTTTTCTACGCGTTCCATTGTCTCCGTGAAAGCGCTGCCATAATGCGCCACTCATAACGGCCGTTTCACCAAATTTAGATTCTAATGAATCTAATACGCCAGCTAGTTTATTTTCAGTCTCATATTTAGGTGATTCGAAAAGACTATCTTGCATAGGTACCTCTTCGTCGAGGCCACTTACGGTGAGACCTAATAGTCGTATAGGACCAGGAGGATCTATCCATCGGGTTTCCTCAGAAGAATACATAAAGGCTTTAGCCTGTACCTTAGTTGTAGCACCTAAGGATTCAAGCTCTTTTGCTTTTCCTTTAGGTTTCTTGCTCGTCTTATCTTGCATGAGCTTGTTCCAAAGGAGCAGCGCAGTTTCGAAGAACACATGCTCATGGTCTGATGGCGTGTCTAACCGCTTTTGGCGGGATACGGTGGTAAAATCATCGTACCGAACCTTAATGGATACGGTATGACCTAAGAGATTACGTTTTCTCAATCGTTTTGATAAGCGGTTCGCAAAGTATCTAAACTCTAGTTCAATGGCACTACCATCCGTTAAATCTTCTTCGTATGTCTCCTCAGCTCCGATAGATTGTATTTTGCGATCTGTTTCCACCGGTCTATCGTCAATCCCGTTCGCTAGTTCCCATATGCGCCGCGCCTGGTTGCCCACGAGGGGAATTAAACTGCTTTCATCAGGCAACGCTTGAATATGACGCATCAAGTGAAAGCCCCCTGTTTTCAAGATTTTTTCGGTACGAGGACCTACGCCCCAAATGCGTTTAATCGGTAATGGAGCTAAAATCTCTTTTTCACGGCCATAAGGTATGACTACAAGGCCGTCGGGCTTATCTAAATCGGATGCCAATTTGGCAAGGAATTTATTCGGTGCTAGCCCTGCAGAGATAATAAGACCAGTTTCCTCAAACACTCGGTCTTTAATGGCTCTGCCCAGTGCTTTTGGTCCACTATACATGGTAGACATACCGCTAACCTCGAGGAAAGCTTCGTCGATAGATAGAGGCTCAATGTGAGGAGTAAATTCTTTCATAATAGAAAAAATCTGATGGGATACCTCTTTGTAACGATCCATACGCGGATACACATAGATGCCATCGGGACAGAGTTTCTTAGCTCGTGAAATAGGCATCGCCGAATGAACACCGAATTTGCGAGCCTCATAGGAGCAGGTAGCAACGACGCCACGTGAAGAAAGACCACCCACAATTACGGGGTGGCCTTTATATTCTGGATGATCCAATTGTTCGATGGACGCGAAAAATGCATCCATATCAACATGCATAATCCATCGTCTCATTGTTACGCTTCTTTTTCGTGCTCAGAAATACGGCAGTATTTAATTTGCGCGCAAATACACTCATCCTTAGATTTATATAGTTGAGGGATGATATCTAAAATATCGCTAAATGTAGCTTCATTAATGGAATAACGAGTCCATAAGCCATTACGTTGAGAGTTAACTACACCTGCATCAATTAAGATTTTCATGTGGTAGCTCAACGTAGATTGGGACAAATTGAAGCTAGCTAAAATATCAGCTGCACATAATTCATTGCAAGACAACATATCGATGATGTGTAATCTTGTTTCATCGCTTAATGCCTTGAAAATCGTAGCTAAACGTTCATAAGAAACTTCAACCATATTTTTAACTCCTCAAATCTGTATCAAAAAATGTCAATCTACTTTATTGACTCTATTATATACTATTTCTTAATGTAAATCTATTTTTTTCTTTATATTTGTATCTTAATAATTTATTATGAATATCATTTTTATATAGATGTGTAATTCTTACCACATTATAAACTAATTTAAGCACGTTATAGTTTGTATATTGTGAATATTTTTAAATAAATTTTTCATCTCATAGATTTATTTAGTTATACATAATTCTGCATATATAAAAGATTGTATAAAAATATTCTTCTATAGAATTTTTCGATATACGCATTTTTCTGATAACCTTATAGCATACTTCGATATACCGCACTACATTAGCAACCGAAAGGATTAGATGTATTATACTTTTTTTGTAGTCTAAATCATTTTCATTACAAAAAGGCTCCTCTTAGAGGAGCCTTATCTGTATAATTCTATAAATCGATTGCATAGCACTAAAATTTGAGAAATTATACTGCTACATCGACGCTATCGAATGTAATCATTTATATTATATCAAATTAGTATAGCTTAGAATACGTTTACCAAGTCGATAGTTTGGTTACGGTTAGACCTACGGATACGATGCCCAAAGGTACACCTGTTACTTCTGCAATACGTTCTACATATTTGCGAGCATTTTCAGGAAGATCTTCGTATTTACGGATACCAGAAATATCTGTTTCCCAACCTGGCAATGTTTCGTACACTGCTTCGCATGCTTCAAGGTCTTTCAAGTTAGCTGGGAAGCCTTCTACATCTTTACCATTCAATTTATAACCTACGCAGATTTTCAACTCTTTGAATGTATCAAGAATATCCAAACGAGTGATTGCAAGGTAATCAAGGCTGTTAAGACCTGCCGCGTATTTTACAACCATAAGATCTAACCAACCGCAACGACGAGGACGACCAGTTACAGTACCGAACTCATGACCAAGTTCGCGAAGGTTATCGCCAGTTTCATCAAGAAGCTCTGTAGGGAATGGACCTGCACCAACGCGTGTTGCGTAAGCTTTTACTACGCCGAAGATATTTCAAGTAGTTTGGACCAATACCAGCACCTGTGGAAGCACCACCAGCGATTGGATGAGAGGATGTTACGAATGGATATGTACCGTGATCAAGGTCAAGCATAGTTGCTTGCGCGCCTTCGAACAATACCTTTTTATCCTCTTGAACTGCTTTCAAAACAGCAATATTAGTGTCTGTTACATATGGTTTCAATGCTTCAGCATATTTGATGTAATCCGCTAAGATTTCATCATAGTTAACAGGTTCAGCATCATAAACCTTTGTAAGCATTTTGTTTTTGAATTCTACATTGTATGCTAATTTTTGTTTGAATGTATCCAAGTCATACAAATCGCAGATACGGATGCCGATACGGTTAATCTTATCAGCATAGCAAGGGCCGATACCATTTTTAGTAGTACCGATTTTAGCATCCCCTTTAGATGCTTCCTCTGCATTATCTAAAGCGATATGATATGGCATGATAACATGCGCACGGTCAGAAATTTGAAGAGATTTAGCAGATTTACCTTGTTTTTCAAGACCTTCAATTTCTTGTAACAAAACTTTAGGGTCGATAACAACACCAGTACCAACGATATTTTGTTTATCATCATACAAGATACCACTTGGTAACAGGCGAAGCGCAAATGCTTTGTCATCTACTACAACAGTATGACCTGCGTTATTACCACCTTGACTGCGCACTACAACGTCCGCACGTTCCGCAATCCAGTCAACGATCTTACCTTTACCCTCGTCACCCCATTGAGTGCCGATAACCATACTTGTTGCCATATCTATATCCTCCATGTGAAAGTCTAAATAATTCACTAACATTATACAACAATGTTCGGACTCTGTGAAAGTATTTATTGTGCCAATACTATTTTGGTTCTTTAAGCCATAGGCTCATTAGGAGCCCCATAAGTCCTACAGGTATCAAGGTCATCAAAGCAGTTTGCACGTCATAGATGTCTGCTAGATGGCCTACATATGGCGCTACAAGGCCGCCTAAGGTAATGCCAAGGCCTAGTGTAATCCCCGATGCAAAGCCTGCATTTTTAGCAAGGTATTTTTGACCTAGTACAGTAATGGGTCCGTATTGTGAGAATACGCCAAAGGCCATCGGTATCATAGCACCGAAGAAGCCCCAGATATTAGGCACAAATATAAACACTAAAACGGATGGCAAGAAGATAAGATTGCCTAAGCGCACCGTTTTAAGGAAGCCTAATTTATCAGATAAAGCCCCGCCCATATAGGTAAGGACTGCTCCCATTGCAAAGTACATAGTTAGCGCCAAACTAGAGGCACTGGCTTCGCCGTTTATAACGGTAATATACAAAATAGGGATAAAGATGGATAGTACAGAGAACAATATGGAGCGAGAAGCAATGACAAAGAATAACTTGCCGAAGCTTACCCAATCGTTGGCACCAGTATTAGTGGACTTAGCAGAGCTTTTACTTTCACCAACAACATCGGTAGCCGCAGAACCTGTAAAGGCATACACATACAATAACACGCCAATTAAGGCAATGGCCGTGAACAACCAAAGGAATTGACCGCCAAAAACGTACACACCACCAGCAAGGAGCGGACCCAATGCAAAACCAGCGCTGCCACCTACGGCAAAGCGCCCCATAGCATTACCAAGCTCATTGGATTGCATACGGTTTACAAGAAGTGCCGCCTCAGGATGGAACAATGCAGCTCCAAGGCCTGCAATGAGCGATAGAGCAAGTATCATCTCATAGCTCGTCGCCAGTGCAATGGCACTAATGGAGATTAATGTTATGGAAAAGCCTACCGGAATGAACCAAGGCACGCGCCACCGATCCGCCACATAGCCCAAGATAGGTTGGGCTACAGAAGCCACGATGGTGTTACAGAAAATGATAGATGCTGATTGATAGTAGTTAAGCCCAAAGTTAGCGATAAAGAACGGAATCAATGCGCGCAAACGAACCTTGACCGAAATCATTAATACAATGAAAAATAGGCGGTCCGTACTTTCGTATAATACGTTTCATATAACCTCCTAATGTAAATAGATATGTCCTTATGCAATCACATAAGGCTATCGCCCTTTATGCGAAAATAGTCTTAGATATCTAATATAATAGTCGATTGCCCCTTATAAAGCAAAATCTCAGCACAAAATAAAATGAGTAGATATAGCCAATCACCTAATGCATGCGCCATAGGCTTGTTGGTCTATACCTACCCTAGTCTTTCATATGTTATGTGGGAAGTACCCTACAATTATAGGCCAAAGCGAGCCATGATTGTATCTACATGTTTTCAACAATTTATGCGGATCGAAGCATGCATCGATTTCTTCAGCAGTCATGTATTTCTTGATGTTTTCATCAGATTTAAGACCTGTAGCAAAATCTTTACCTTCAAGCCAACGTTCCATAGCGTATTTTTGAACCCAACGATATGCTTCGTCACGTACTGCACCTTTGTCTACAAGGTGAGTTAAAATTGTTTGGCTGAATACAAGCCCACCTGTAAGGTTAAGGTTTTTAAGCATTGTTTCAGGATATACCAACAATTTATCGATAGTGCGGATTGTAAGGTGAAGCATGTAGTTCAACGAAATTGTTGCATCTGGTAAGATGACACGTTCTACAGAGCTATGGGAAATGTCGCGTTCATGCCACAACGCTTGGTCTTCGTAAGCAGATTGAGCATAACCACGAAGCAAGCGAGCCATACCGCAAATTCTTTCACATGTAATCGGATTACGTTTATGAGGCATCGCAGAGGAACCCTTTTGTTTAGGGCTGAAATATTCTTCCGCTTCGCGCACTTCAGTACGTTGCAGATGACGAATTTCCAAAGCGAATTTTATCCAATGTACCGCCTACAACAGCGATAGTGGACAACAATTCAGCGTGACGGTCACGTTGTACGACTTGTGTAGCGATTTTAACAGGTTCAAGACCTAATTTTTCGCATACATATTGTTCTACAAATGGATCGATGTTGGAGTATGTACCAACAGCACCGGACAATTTACCAACAGCTACGCTTTTACGAGCATGTTCCATGCGTTCGATATCGCGTTCTACTTCAGCCATCCACAATGCTAATTTCAAACCAAATGTAGTAGGTTCACCATGAATACCGTGAGTACGGCCGATCATAGGTGTATATTTGAACTCAGCTGCGCGACGACGCAATACTTCATGCAAGCGTTTCAAATCTTCAATCAAGATGTCGCATGCTTGTTTCATCATGTAGCCAAGCGCTGTATCTTTAACGTCAGTAGATGTAAGGCCAAGGTGGATATATTTAGCCGCTTCAGGGACCTACGTATTCGCCCACTGCTGTTACGAAGGAAATAATATCGTGGTTTGTTTCCTTTTCGATTTCATGAATGCGTTCAACGTCGAAATTGCCCTTTTCACGAATGGCTTTAGCCGCTTCTTTAGGGATAACGCCCAACTCAGCTTGTGCCTCGGATGCCAATGTTTCTACTAATAACATTGTGTCGAACTCGTTGCGTTCGCTCCAAATATGGCCCATTTCTTCTCGTGTATAACGTGGTATCATGATGTCTCCTTTGCATGATAAAAGCTAGATTTCTTATACGTTAATTGTACCATATGTGAAAGCTCCATTCAATGAATAGACCAATAAATTTTCCGAATGATAATTATATTAAATTTACTAATTGTTCGTATTTCTTGGTAATTTCCTATTCGTTTGTAATCAATTATTTATAGCAGATGCAGTAACTATAAGAATTCAGTTATATTAATACTATCTCTATGTATTTACACGAATAAAATGATATACTAGAGCTATCTGAAATATACAGGGACTTGTATATCATTACTGGGAGGCTTTCATGGCAAATTTAAATCGAAAAGAGCGTCGTGCACAACGCAACGAATCAAATACTATAGGTATACTATTACGCTTATTCTTTGGACTCAGCTTTATCGGCTTGGCTGTAGTTCTATTTGGAGAGTTTGATCTCAATTATGTATTTTCTATCTTTACAGCAGATATTATCGTGTCCTTAATTTATGTGATACTCAACAAATCTCGCATCACTACATCCTTAGCTGTTAACACCAATGTACGCGTTATCATTGCATTCCTCATCATGCTAGTGACTATGTTCTTCTACGCTTTCGCGTTATGGCGTGTCGATCAATTTAGCGCACCTATGCAAATCACTTTATTTATCGGTGGCGCCATCGTATATCTTGCGGTGTTCAACTCCACTAAGACAATGCTTACTAATCAAGACTAATACAAACATAACAAAAGAGGCATATCTTACATACATTTGTATGAGATATGCCTCTTTATTGTCCTAGAATAACGGGAACTGCTAAGTAAACAGGTTCACCCCGTCGGTTAACGATGGATCCACTGCTTTTGATGATGCGCAGCGCTTCGTCTCGTACAGCTGATGGTACATCGTCCACGATCAGTGGCGTATGTTCACCAACGATGACATTACCGTTAACATCAAAGTTAACTCGTACTACCACCTTGCCTGTTACGACAGATGCTCGCCCCTGTTCTTGCACAGTCCGCAAATAGTCATGAGGATTAATATCTGGTTTTTGTAAAAGCGCTTGTTGTCCTGGCGTCAATAAACTCAATGCTAAATCAGATAAGACAGATAAGTCACTAGATTCAGGCAATCCATCTCCAGTTGCATTCGGATCTGATGTTATCTCTTTACCGATAGGCGCTTTACTATTCTTGGAGGATTTTCCATCCTTAGAATCTGCTCCCGTGCGTAACTACAGCTTGTTCACTGCTACTCGTTTCCGATTCAATAGCCTTTGGAACGGTCCATTCTCGGCGCACACTAGATGCTGCTGTACTTTCACTTAACGCTTTAGTACGTTCATCCTCTTGCTTGCGTTCATCCACCGAGGAATTCGCCTTAAGTGCCGCACCTTCTGGAGTTACATCCTGTGGCTTTTCCATAGGTTTTTCTGCTGGTTTCGGTTCAGTATCAACAGCTTCAACTCCCTGTATCGCTTTCACCATCATCAGGCAAATTAAAGCTAATTTCTGCCGCATCATGGGCGGCACCTGTACCTGCCATTCCCCGCAAAGAAAGGCCCATACCAGAAATCAGCATAGTCGTAATCCCCAAAGACACTATAAACGGGTTTTCAAATAATGCGATTCAAACATAGAATCACTTCCGTTCCGTAGCGACGCTAATATATTTAGCGCCATTCACCTTGAGCATGTCCAATAGGGCGATAACCTCGCTATAGTAAACATCTTTAGATGCGCGAATCACAAAAGCTTGTCGAGGTGCTTGTTTCACGATGGATTGTACCTCTTCGGCCAGGCGGTCGGAAGAGATTTCCTGATTGTCGATATATAGCGTGTGCGTTGTGGTGAGCGTAATCGTAATAGGTTCAATAGATTTTTGCTGTAGATGTCGATGCAGATGGCAAATTGAGCGGAATTTGTTGCTCTGTATTCATGTACAGCGTGCCAACCATGAAGAATACCAATAAGAAAAATACGATATCGATCATAGGGATAATCATGATAGTCGGTTCTTTTTTAACCCCTAATGTGCGTCGTCTCATATATCATGTTCCTCGTTGTACGCATCGAGGATGTTGCCGCACTCATGCTCTAATGTAGTAATAGAATCATTTACCTTTGCTGCACAGTAACTGTGAAAGCCAAGAGCAATAATCGCTACAGTCAAGCCTGTAGCCGTTGCCACTAAGGCTTCGGATACACCACCTGTAATGATTGTAGGCGCACCAATATCGCCGCCTACTACTGCGAAGGCGCGAATCATACCCAGCACGGTCCCCAATAGGCCTAACAACGGTGCCATCGTTACAATCATGCTAAGCCAGCTAAGGCCGCGTTTTAAACGCTCATCGGCGTAAGATACTACGTCTTGCAAACGGTTTTCTAAACCATTATAGTTCTTTGCACTGCGCATAGCGCGAGCAAATAAAGAGCCCAGCTCCTCTGTGTCGCGTTCCAGAACACTTGGTAACATAACCCAAGATTGATTCTTCTCCAATACCTTATTAAAGCGGCGCAAGTCCTTTGTAAACTTACGATATAAAATAATACGCTCAATGCCAATCATCAATGCAAAGAGCAAAAAAATTACTAGCGGATACATAACAAATCCACCAGCCACAAATAAATGCGCTATGCTACTCATACTAACCTCCAAAAGCCTTCACCCTCTAGGCCCCAATAACCTTTATTATATCATGTTTTAAGGCATCTAAAAATATGTATGAGACAAAAAAAGGCTATACTAATCATGATACACATATTAGTATAGCCTTTAATTTTGCTTTTATTCTACTTCTACTCTACTTCTATTTTTCCTTTGCCGAACCTTAATTCCGTCATGATTTAACCATAGCATGACCATTGCATTCGTATGATTTACTAGTCTTTTTTAAGGAATTTTACAAGTATGCCACCGATTGTTAAGGACAATCCAAAGCCACTACAGAACATGCCAATGGAATACATCCAAGCATAAGTTTGATTGTTAGAAGAAATTGCTTTAGCTGCCTCTCGTGCATTAGTAGCATTTCTTGCAATTTCTAGATTTGTTGCAGCTGGATCTGGATTTAATAACAGAATAACAATACCTATAATTAAAACAACTACGCCAACAGGTAATAACATTTTTTTACTCATTTTAAGACCCTCTCTAACATTATACGAAATGGTATATACCATTAGATATTATTTATCAAGTTTGTTCATATCCAAACGATTCATACTGCCAATGAAGCGATTATAGGATTCAACCATATCATTATAATGATCATTTGTTTGGTCACCTAAGAATGTACGAATTCTACCAATAGCTGTATTTAATGAATTCTTAGTACTGTTATATTCCGAACTAGTAATACTATTAGATACGTCCATAATGCCTTGTAACTCTTGGTTAGCTGCATTTACATCAATTTGTTTACCCTCTTCAAAGCCATCCAATAAAGCAGTTAAACGTAAATGAACTTCTTGAGCTGCCGCTGCATTTTTCTTGCCAGACTCTTTAAGTTCTTTCAACTGTTCTTGTTGGTTTTCTGTGTTGTGTTTGTGAATTACTGTGTCTAGTTGATTATACGCTGCATAGAACTGATCATATAATTGAACGTATTTAGGTCCTAATTGTTGTTCCTTAGCATAATTATCTGCTTGATATGAATTAGTTTCGTAGTACGTATCCAATTCACTGGCTACTGGTACAATATCCTTTAATACAGCCAATACGTTATCTAAAGGTTCTTTCATATCATCATATGGCACGCCAGCATCTTTAGCGGCTTGTAAGTTCTTTTGTAAAGAATCAAAATGTGGTGACATAAAGCTTGTTAAATGTTGACCTTCTCTTAGTTTTTGAATGTCTGGGCCGATAGCATAGCCAAAGCGCACTGTATGACTGTTAAAATCGCCAACGGCTTTAATGTAGTTGTTAAACACTTTAACGTCATCTTGTGATGTCTTTTGAACACCTTGTTGTACGCTATTAGCAACCTTAGAAACACTACATCCTGTCAAGAATAATGGTGCTGTTAGAGTTGATGCGCACAATACTACTGTTAGCATTTTTTTTACTAGTGGTTTCATAATGACCCTCTCTTTTTAATCACACATAAGTAACAATCTATGATTAAATTATATATCATATATGAAATATATGAAAAGCATCAAGTATAAATATATGAAATTTATTTCATGAATACGCATTCATAGGCATAAAAAAGGCACAGCATCTTACTACTTGTTTCACCAACAGCAGTTTTGATACTATGCCTTTTATGGATGGATACATCTTATATATCTAAATCAGTATGATAGCTAATCGGAGTGTCTTAATAGATAAGTTATGCCATCTTATCAAATAGGTATATAGCTATCTACTCATTTAATAGACTTGTCAAAAAAACTCCAATTAATTCTTCAACGGCTTGTGATTCGCTCATTTCACCGTCTAAGACAGCATTTTCGACTTCGCCCATACGACCTTGAATGACTACATTGTTAAAGAATAGGTTGTGCAAGTGTTCGTCAATCATATCACGTACCCAACGGAGGGATTGTTCTTGACGGCGTTTTAAGAATACCCCATTTTCTTTACCTTGTTCAGTAAATTCTTGGATAACATCCCACAATTCGTCGAGACCATCCTTAGTCACTGCAGAACAAGTGTAGGCTTGGGTTTTCCATTTTTCCGTAGCTGGACGGATGTAATGTAGCATTCGATCATAATCGCTACGAGCGATGAGAGCACGCTTGAGATTGTCCCCATCAGCCTTGTTGACCACAATAGCATCGGCCAGCTCCATAACGCCTTTTTTTGATGCCTTGCAATTCATCGCCTGCACCAGTTAAGACGATGAGCATAAAGAAGTCTACCATGGAGCGCACAGTAACTTCGCTTTGCCCAACCCCTACGGTTTCGACGAGAATAATATCGTATCCAGCAGCCTCGCAAAGTAGCATCGTTTCTCTACTTTTTACGAGCTACACCACCTAGTGTGCCACCAGCCGGCGATGGACGGATATACGCTTCAGAATGTTTCGTCAACGTTTCCATCCGCGTTTTTATCACCCAAAATACTGCCTTTTGTGACTTGGCTTGTAGGGTCTACAGCAAGTACGGCAACCTTGTAACCAGCTTCAATGAGCATGTTACCAAAGGCTTCAATAAATGTACTTTTACCGGCCCCAGGCACACCAGTAATACCTATGCGCAACGCCTTGCCCGTACGAGGCAATATAGCTTGCAATACTTGTTGAGCTAATTTAAAGTGTTCCTTATTATTACTTTCTACTAATGTGATAGCCCGTGAAAGTATAACGCGGTCCCCCTGCTCGATACCGCGTACATAATCAGCGACAGTTAACTTCTTTCGCCGCTGTACGGGACGTACCGACGGAGCCAGATGAGCAGAGCTAGACAAGAGGCCGTCGTGCATTTCCTTGACGCCTTTCATCACGTGACACGCAAAGGTATCATCTTTTTTCGCATCTTCTGGCACCCAGTCGGGACGATACGTACTACCCTCGGCGCTTGCGTTTTTTACACCTAATTCTGGCGCCTTACCTTCACCAGTGGTAAAAGTAGCGTCCTGTGCATTGCGCAATTCATCCGGAGTAGGCCGTTTATTATCAGTCATTGCCTTCGTCTTGAACGTGGCTAGTCAATGTTTCTAGTAATTTTTTCGCCGCTACTGGCAAAACTGTACCAGGGCCAAAGATAGCCACTGCGCCATGTTCGCGTAGGAATTCATAGTCCTGAGCAGGGATTACGCCACCGATGGCAACCAAAATATCTCCACGACCACGTTTCTTGAGTTCTTCTACAAGTTGAGGTAACAATGTTTTGTGACCAGCTGCAAGAGAACTGAAGCCAACGATGTGAACGTCATTATCCACCGCATCTTGTGCTGTTTCTTCTGGAGTTTGGAACAAAGGTCCGATATCCACGTCAAAGCCCATATCCGCGAAGGATGTAGCGATAACTTTGGCACCGCGGTCATGACCGTCTTGACCCATCTTAGCAATCATGATACGAGGACGACGACCTTCGAGTTCTTCGAAATCATCCGCCATTTGGCGAACTTCTTTGATGACATCGTCATCTTCATATTCGCTGGAGTATACGCCAGAAATAGAGCGGATAACTGCTTTATGACGGCCACAAACCTTTTCAACAGCAAAGGAAATTTCACCCAAGGATGCACGAGCACGAGCTGCTTCAAGTGCAAGGGCAAGCAAGTTGCCTTCCCCAGATTCTGTAGCATTTGTAATCGCTTCGAGACAGGATTGAACCTTATCTTCGTCACGGTTAGCACGCAATTGTTCGAGACGACGAATTTGCGCTTCTCGTACAGCTGTGTTATCTACGTCTAAGATATCCAATGGATCTTCTTTATCTAGACGATATTTATTGATACCAATAATTGCTTCACGGCCAGAGTCGATACGAGCTTGGCGACGAGCTGCCGCTTCTTCGATACGCATCTTAGGAAGACCAGTATCAATCGCTTTCGCCATACCACCAAGGGATTCGATTTCTTGGATATGACCCCAAGCGCGACGGATCAATTCATCAGTCAAGGCTTCTACATAATAGGAACCGCCCCATGGATCGATAACTTTACATACCTTAGTTTCGTCTTGAATATAAAGTTGAGTATTACGAGCAATACGAGCAGAGAAGTCCGTAGGTAACGCGATGGCTTCGTCAAGCGCATTTGTATGTAGGGATTGAGTATGGCCCAAAGCTGCACCCATCGCTTCCATACATGTACGAGCTACGTTATTGAATGGATCTTGTTCTGTTAAAGACCAACCAGATGTTTGACTATGTGTACGAAGTGCCATGGATTTTGGATTTTCAGAACCGAAGCTCTTAATAATCTTAGCCCACAACATACGCGCTGCACGCATTTTCGCTACTTCCATGAAGTAGTTTTTACCGATTGCCCAGAAGAAGGACAAACGTGGAGCGAATTTATCTACGTGAAGGCCTGCATTTACACCGGTACGGATGTATTCAAGACCATCGGCCAATGTGTAACCTAATTCGATATCTGCAGTAGCGCCCGCTTCTTGCATATGGTAGCCAGAAATGGAGATACTATTAAACTTAGGCATGTACTGGGATGTATACGCAAAGATATCACCGATAATACGCATGGACGTAGCTGGAGGGTAAATATAGGTATTACGTACCATGAACTCTTTCAAGATATCATTTTGGATTGTACCAGCCATAACCTTTTTATCAACGCCCTGTTCTTCACCTGCTAGGATGTAGAATGCCATAACAGGCAATACGGCGCCGTTCATTGTCATGGATACGGACATTTGATCAAGAGGGATACCGGAGAACAGAATTTCCATGTCGAGGATGGAGTCTACCGCAACACCCGCTTTACCAACGTCACCTACTACACGAGGATGATCGGAGTCATAACCGCGGTGAGTAGCAAGGTCAAAGGCGATAGACAAACCTTTTTGGCCCGCTGCCAAGTTACGACGATAGAACGCATTGGATTCTTCCGCAGTGGAGAAACCAGCGTACTGACGTACTGTCCAAGGACGAGTTACGTACATTGTGGAATAAGGTCCACGCAAGAATGGAGGTACACCAGCCATATAGTCAAGGTGTGTCATCCCTTCATAATCCATCTCTGTGTAGAGAGGTTTTAGTTGGATTTGCTCCATTGTTGTATTATATAAATCTTCAAAGCTTTTTCCTGTTTCTTTTTGAAGTTCAGCAAGCCATGCATCGCGAGATGTCGGTGACTGCGTTCCCAAGCCAAGAGAGGAGAAGTCTGGATTTTTAAACATGAGCTCACATCCCTTTCTTATCTTGTAATGTATTCAAGATTTCGTAACAATTTGCACGAACGGAAATGAAGTCGTCTACGCCAGCTTCACGGTATACAGGCTCGAGGTCCTTAGGCGGTGCCCCTGCCAAGATAACCGTTACATTCGGCATAGTTTCTTTCAACTCTTTCGCTAGTGGCGGTACTAATTCTGGATATGTATCATCTGTGGAACAGATAACGACAACATCAGCACCACTTTCACGAGCAGCCTTCGCAGCATCAGCCGTAGTTTCATGGCCGTCATTTAATCACTTCAAAAGCACCTACTTCGAAGAAGCCTGTGGAGAAGTCCGCACGAGGTTTGTGTTGAGGAATTGGGCCCATATTAGCCAAGAATACCTTCACATTATCTTTCATACGTTGTTTATAGTTTTCAGTGCGCATGCGAAGTGCTTCAAACTGTTCAGTCCAGCGATGTGCAGTAATTGGTTCGATTGTTTCAGAAGAAATATCGCCTGCATCTAAAGCCTTACGGATTTGGCGGATTGTCAATTTTTGTAATGCCCCAAGCTCAATAAGACCAATCAACGCACCTGGTTCTGTTGTACTTGCTTCTAGAGTAGCCTGTGCTTTCACAACCGCATCAGCCTCTGCACCTGCCAAGTACTCATCAATTTGAGCAGCTCGTTTTTGACGCAATGTTTCTTGATTTTCTGGTTTAGGATCAAGTAACTCTTCTGTCATATTCGCATACATATTGTTACCAACTGCTACGTCCTTACGGAATGCAAGGTTCTTAAAGCGTTCATCGAGGATGGCTTTCACTTGAGCTTGAGGATAGCCTTCTTTCAATGCGGCAATGATGCCACCTTTAGATTCGATAGTTTGGAACTCAGCCCAGATTTTTTCGCATAATTCAGCAGCCAATGTTTCCACGTACCAAGAACCGCCTACAGGATCCACCGGTTGACGCAATTCAAATTCAGTTTGCAACATAACTTGGATGTTACGAGCAATACGGCGAGAGAAGTCATCCGATTTGCGAATTGGTTGGTCGAATGGAGATACTTCAAGGCTGTTCAAACCGCCTACAACGCCAGAGAATGCTTGTGTTGTATTACGCAACAAGTTTACATATGGGTCGTATACAGTTTTTGTGAAAGCCGATGTTCTACCGTGTACATGAACGGCACGGTCCGCTTCTTCAGCACCGAAAGCTTCCATGATGCGAGCCCAAAGTACGCGCAAGGCACGCAATTTAGCAATTTCCATAAAGAAATTAGCCCCTAAGGAGAATGTGAACATCATACTCTTAGCGATGGTGTGAATATCGATATTTCGTTGTGCCAATTGACGCACGTAGCAAACGGCTGTTGCCAATGCATAGGCAACCTCTTGCACATCGTTAGCGCCGCCATTAGCGTATACATCGCCAGATACGAGTACTGTTTTAAGCTCTGGAGCTTGTTCTTTAGCCCACACAACAGTATGTGCCATTTCATCAAAGGCTGTATCTAAGGAAATGTGCAAAGCACCATCTTTCACCCAAACACCGATAGGGTCTGCACCAACGAGACCTTTCAAATCAGATGTTTGTTTTTTTAGCGCCTTTCACCGTAGCCGCTAACATGCCAAGCAAGATGGCTGCAGAAGCACCTGTTTCAATGTACAAAGGATTTTTCCTTCAAATTGAAGCGGTCAATCAATTGTTTGCAGTCATCCATAGTGGATACAGATGTACCACCAACGCCAACGGATGCGCCTACTTGCACATCTTCGATCATGGCGTGTTGCTTCATCTAGGCGGATGTTGTGAATGGTGCCACCTTTTACAATCTCGTATAAACTTGCATGATTGGCATCCTTAGGCAAAGAGTCATCTACATATTGGGATACACCCCAAGAGTCTTTAATATAACCACTTGCCTTAGTACCACGTAGGAACTCGCCTGCCCCAGGGTATACGCCCTTTGGAATTGCTTCTGCATGCAGTGCAGGTGTATAAATTGGCTGCAACGTAATACCTTCATAGGTTTTAGTAAACATCTTCTTGTGGAAGTCGCCACCTTTTAACGCCTTTTTCAACTTCAGCCTGCCATTGTTCATACGTAGGTTTCTCAAATTCGTCAAAGGATACAGGTGCTAATAGATCGCGTTCTGCGTCCTTCGAAGTCTTTTTGTCAGACATATATGTGCCTCCTTTTCAACTCGAAACCATACCGAGAAACAGCGCACCGTACCTGCGAAATGTTATATCTATGAATCACTCGAGCTTTCCTATACTTGGATCACATCAACCTCAAATCTGTGTCCACTAATTAAATAATTATAAAGCCTGATTCATACGCTAAACAGCCACTTTCAAGGGCAATAAAAAACGTGCCACCCAAAAGTGACACGTAAGGTTTCTTATTGAAAGGTACACCAAAAAACACTGAAACCAGCATACCCCAATCCCCTTCCTATCGCTCGTAGGTACATAACGGTGATTATCAAATAGGCAGTTCTCCTGGCTTGGGCTCATCACCTCGCTTTCGCCTTCCCAGATTTCTCCAGTGACATCTATGAAAGCAGGCTCGTCCTTACAGTGGCGGGACCGCATCGGCTTGTACCGATTTCTCTATTAAGTCTTGTGACACCTATTCTCTATATTCGTTGTTCTAAGTCCAATATAGTGTAACAATATGCACAAAGTCAATGAACATAACAGTTAATCATAAGTAACAAATTTTAAGTTATAACTAACGCATATATAAAATGACAAAAACGCATATAACATTATCAGCATGATATAATAATGCTATCAATAAGAGGAGGTTGCATTATGAATGATATAAACAAAAAAGGGCTCAGTACTACATTACTGTGCTGCTTAATCTGGGGTTTGCTCCCCCTTTATTGGGCACTACTTAACCAAGTTTCATCCTTTTCAGTATTATCGCACCGCATCATCTGGTCTGGTGTTTGGATGATCTTCATCATCCTTGCTATGGGCCGCCAACAACTGCGCATCGATATTCAATACTTGCGCACACATCTTTCACAGTTCGGCCTATTATTACTGGCAGCCGCCCTTATTAGCGTCAACTGGTTCACTTATATTTGGGCTGTTACCAACCAACACGTTCTCGATACTAGCCTCGGGTATTATATCAACCCTCTCCTCAACGTATTGCTCGGCATCGTTATCTACAAAGAAACCTTGCTATGGTCCCAAAAACTGAGCATGGCCATCGCCGTACTAGGTGTATCAATCATGACCTATGAACTAGGGTCCTTACCGATTGTCTCCATCGCACTAGCTGTATCATTTAGCCTATATGGAGCCGTAAAGAAACGCCTCACCATCCATCCATTTTCAAGTATTGCTTTGGAAGCGTGGCTTGTTACACCGATAGCGCTATGGTATTTGGCAACCATAGATACCTCTTCCTGGGTCTTTCTTGAGAACGTAACATCCACCGGCCTACTCCTCATCGGTGCAGGGCTCACCACATCAATTCCACTCATCCTCTTCTCGTACGGCGCAAAACTCTTGCCATTGAATGTACTAGGATTTTTACAATACCTATCTCCCACCATGGGCTTTTTCTTGGCCATCTTCTACTTTGGTGAAAGCTTTGGCACAGCCCAACTTATCGCTTTTGGCTGTATCTGGGTAGCTCTCGTGCTATTCTCCCTATCCAATCGAATTACAACCATTAGAAAAATATAATAAACTACCAATAACTTTTGTTCTAACTAGGCTATAAACATGTAAAAAGCTGTATCAAATGATATCCTCATTCGATACAGCTTTCTTTTTATATCTTATATATGCCTATTAATTTACAACACTATTCTTCTAGCTTGCTTATTGATCCAATTCATTCATATTGGTTGTATTCATATTGGAAATATAACGGTTATAGGCCTCAACCATATGTTTATAATCGTTATCTTGTTTGGATCCCATATAGGTACGGATCGCACCAATCGTAGAGTTTACAGAGGTCTTAACAGAGTCATACTTAGGGCTAGAAATACCATTCGCTAAATCGCCAATAGCTTGTAACTCTTGATTGATAGCATTTACATCTGGTTCTTTTTCACTATCTAGCTTTTCTAGGACTGCAGTAAGTCGCAAAGAAACCTCTTGTGCGGCAGCTGCATTTTTCTTACCTGCATCGCGCAATTGTTGTAACCGTTGTTGCAATCGGTCCGTGTTAATCTTATGCATTAAATTATCAAAGTCAGCATAAATAGGAACAAATTGTTCATACAATTGAACATATTTAGGGCCTAATTGTTGCTCCTTAGCATAGTTATCTGTGGTATACCCTTTAGATTTATAGTATGCATCGAGCTCTTCTGCTACCGGTGTAATTTCGTTCAATTTTGAAAGCAGCTTATCTAAAGGCTCCTTCATTTCATCATAAGGGATACCGGCTTGCTTAGCCTCTTCTAATTCTTTTTGCAATTGCTTAAAGTTCGGTGCATTAAATACAGTTAAATGCTGCCCCGCTTTTAAATTGTTTAGAGTTGGCGTATTCGCATAATCGAACATTACAGCCATGCGATTAAATCGGCTTACAGCTTTCACATATTGATTAAATAACTGCACCTGATCCTGCTCAGACCGTTGCGCAATTTCCTTGCGACTCTGTTCAGTACCTTGCCATAGTTCTGACATACTACAACCGCTCAACAACAAGGGAGATGTCAATGTGGCCGCACACACTACAGCCATTGCAATCCGCTTACCAAATGGTTTCATGATGAATTCTCTCCTTTCATCAATATACAACCTAATTTATATATCTCAATTATATACTAATATGATTTATATAAATAGAATTAATGTGTATAAATCATACATCTAGTTTGTCAAGTGACCAATAGAGTCAGGGGTGACCAATGGTCACCCCTGTTTTACTTTATATACGGTTAGACTAGAAATATAAGAAATATAACTCCTATCAATTGTTTTTATACGTGTACACGTGTTACTATAAAAAGGAGAGCGTATGAAAGATAAAGATCTACTATAAGGAGGCCCTATGAAATTTATATACCCTGCTATAATCCATGATGATGCTGATGGTTTCTGGGCTGAGTTTCCAGACTTAGAATATACAAGTAGTACGGGCTCAACACTAACAGAGCTTATAACTAATGCACAAGAGGCAATGGAACTATATATTTTAGGGTGCTTAGAGGATGGGGAAAGTTTACCAACCCCTACATCTATTCGCAACTTACCTTGTACAGATACAACCTATCCTACATTAGTTCAAACAGACATTGATTTAGCTAAAAATAGTAAATCCGTAAAGAAAACCTTAACCATTCCTGCATGGCTAAACGATAGAGCACTAGCGAAAGGCATCAATTTTTCCCAAATTCTACAAGAAGCATTAGTAGAAAAGACAATGTAAATTTATGACACGCTACTGGGCTTCACCATTGAGCAAAGCCTTTACACCATCAATTGCTCAGCAAAATTAGGACTACTGTCCACGCAATAACTGCTAAGGTGAGTAAAATGATACAAAGCATCCACAGAATTATTATGAAATAGAGCAATAATTTTAGTACATATAATACATCAAACCATATACTATGACGATCTTCTAATCGCGCCATATATTCGGAGAGATGGCGCACCCAAAATGGAGCTTTCGCATTAGGATTTAGCTTCTTCCAGTACAGCATAATATACGGCGTTACAAAACAACCTACAAACACTAAATATGTAAGGAATAGAGGTGTTTCTATATTATGTTGGGACATAAACCCTGCCCAGTCTACGACCATTAGACCACCAAGGTATAGAAAGACAAACCAATATATAAATCCTATCACCTTTATAACAAGGCGAATCATCTGTTTTACATCCATATCTATAAGCCTACTAATGTTTTAAATCTCGTATTATTGTGAAAGCGTTCAAAATGGTCTTGTTCAGCGGCTACGGTTTTCACAGATGGATCAATTTTAATTGCTTTTTCAAGCCAATCAAGGGCCTTAGTATCATCCCCTTGGTCTGCATAAATAGTAGCAATACCATATACAGACCAAGTGTTGCTAGGGTCCTTTTCTAATACCTTTTCAAACCATTGTTTAGACTCATTTAATTGGCCTTGCAACTTGTACACCATGGCCATATTGTAGTAATTAGCTACATTGTTTGGATCTAAATCGTAAGCCTTTTTAGTATCTGCTAAACCTTTAGTAGTATCTCCACTTAAAGCCGTAGCAAAGCCACGAACCGAATAAGCGTCTGCATTATTTGGATTATACTTAATAGAAGCTGTTGCCTCCTCGATGGCTTTCGCATAATCACCAGAGGATAGAGCTTGCTTAGCGGCCATAACACGAGCATCTTGCTCTGTTTTAACTTGTTCATTAGCTGTTGTTGTAGGTTTAGTGTCTTGCTGAGTCTTAGTATCTGTGCCACACCCTAATAAGCTAAACAAACACATACATAATAGAATATATTTCATACAATACCTCTATATTAGCCATTTAATACAATTACATAATCGACTATTTACTATCATTACATTATAGAGCACTATCATATAATTCATTAAAAACTAGCACATAGTTTTTTAATTACCATTACAATTATACCAAAACTATATACAAAAAAGGACGAGCCGTAACTCGTCCTTTTTCGTTATATGGTAGGTAATGTTATAAATCTTATTTTTTTGCTTTAGAGCAACGGTCTAATAGGAATGCAACGCCTACGAATGGGATGCCACCGCTTTCACCAAGGCCAATTTCACATGTGGAACTGGAGCTTACGCCTAGTGTTGCACCGTATTCAGCAATTTCACCAGCAAGGTCTTTGGTAGCAGATTTATTGAGTTCTGGTGTGAAGAAACCTTTTTGACCAGCAAAGCCATCGCATGCGAAGGATTTGATATTGAATACATGGTCTGTGCAGAGACGAGCCAAGTCTTCAATATATTGAGATTTGTTCAAGGATTTAATCTTACATTGTTTATGTACGATAACGCGTTCATCACATTTTTCAATGTCGAGATGAGGTACTACGTATTTGCACAAGAATTCAGAAATATCGTTGATTTCTAAGTCTGGCATGTGTTTGAAAGCATGGTTGAAGCATGCGCTATGGTCGATTACGATTGGATATTTACCATTTTGAGATGCTTTCATCAATGCATCGTGCAAGTCTTTAACGGCACGTTCATGAACGTCATCGTAGTTTTCAAAGCTCAAGCCACAGCAGAGGTTTTCGATATGTTTTGGATAGATAATATCGATATGAGCCTTGTTGCAGAGGCTTTCTACAACTTGTTGCAAGCTGCGATCATCGTCATAACCTTGGTTAGGTTTGAATGCGCGATTTGCACATGTACTGAAGTATACAACCTTTTCAAAGTTAGTTGGTTTGATACGGTTTTTCAATTTGTAGCGATTAGCTTTAGGAGTTGTTTTAGGAACATATGGTGTAACACCTGTTACGCCATGTAAACCTTCAGTAATCTTAGAAATCGCTTTTTGAGTAATGATGGAACCTGCAATGCCTTCAAGGCTTACGCCAGCACGACACATTTGAAGTGTTGTAGAGAAGTTATCGTAGATTTTCTTAGCCAATTCTGGTGCAGGTGGGTCGATGCGGCGCATGGATAAAGCAATTTGAGCAGTATCGATGCTGAGTGGGCAAAGGCCTTTACACATGGAGCATGCAGCACAAGTGTCTACGCCGAAGTATTCATAGCCTTTTCTAAGTTCAGATGCCAATGTGAAATTACCTTCGTTTTCAAGGCGTTTAGTTTCACGCAACAATGCGATACGTTGACGAGGAGTCAATGTTAAATTACGACTTGGACAATGTTTCACAGAAACCGCATTCCATACAGATTGTGAAAGCATCGTCGATAACACATTGAGCTTTAAGGTTTTTCTTGTACACATCTGGATCATCAGTAATCATAACATCTGGGTTCAAGATGCGTTCAGGGTCAAAGATTGCTTTGATGCGACGGTTGATTTCGTACGCTTTTTTGCCCCATTCCATTTCAACGAATGGTGCTACCATGCGGCCTGTACCATGTTCGGCTTTCAAAGAACCACCGAAACCAGATACGCGTTCGGACATTTCTTTTACCAAATCGCCGAAGTTTTTAGTATCTTTAGGATCGCTGAAGTCAGGTGTAATGTTAAAGTGAACGTTACCAGACAAAGCATGACCGAAGATTACACCACCATCAACGAAATCGTATTTGTGGAATAATTCAGTAAGCATTTCAATGCCTTTAGTGAAGTCTTCGATTTGGAAGCAAACGTCTTCGGTAATAACAGTAGTACCTTTTCTACGTTGACCACCAACGATAGGCAAGATACCTTTACGGATTGCCCACCAGGAATCATATTCTTTAGGATCTTGAGAATAAAGACTTGGAATAGCTGTTGGGATATCTTTCAATTGTTCTTTAATGAAAGCTAAATTTTCATCTACAGTATCTTTAGAATAGCTTTCAGTTTGGAACAAGATAGCACTTGTACCTTCTGGTACTTCACGAACGAAGTCAGGTACATTTTCAAGAGTTTGAACTGCTTTCAAGGATTGATAGTCCATCATTTCTGCAGCAACAACCTTTTCACGGCCCATATTAGCCAAGGCTACAACCGCAAGAGATGCATCGTTCAATGTGCTGAAGAACATGAGACCGCAACCTTTATGAGGTACGTCTTCAACAGTGTTGTACACGATTTCAGATACGAAGCCCAATGTACCTTCAGAACCGATGAACAAGTGATTGATGATGTCGATAATATCTTCGAAATCAACAAGGGAGTTCAAGCCATAGCCTGTAGTATTTTTGATTTTGTATTTGTGATGAATCAAATGAGTCAATTCTTCATCAGCCAAGATTTCTTTGCGCAATTGCAAGATATCTTCAACCATTTGAGGTTTTTCACGAAGGAATTGTTCAATAGATTTTTTGTCGGATGTATCAAGAACAGTACCATCTAATAATACAACGCGGATGGAACGGATTGTTTTATAGGAGTTTTGAGCCGTACCACAGCACATACCAGAGGAGTTATTGTTCAAAATACCGCCTACTAATGCTGTTGCAAGTGTAGCAGGATCTGGACCGATTTTACGGTTATATGGTTTCAATAAATCGTTCGCATCAGAACCGATAACACCACATTCGCATTTTAAAGCCTTGCCATCGTCGATAACTTCCATTTTTTTGAAGCCATCATTACATACGATAAGCACGTCTTCACTGGAACATTGACCAGACAAAGAAGAACCAGCTGCACGGAATGTAAATGGTGTACCACATTGTTGGCACAAACGAATAAGGCGTCTTACTTCACGTTCATCCTCAGCCTTTACAACAACCTTTGGTAAATAGCTATAACAGGACGCGTCAACACCATATGCATAACGACGTAAATGATCAGTATAGACACGATCTTTGCAAATCTCTTTTGCCTCCTTGGCAAAACGTTCATAATCTCTATTAAGCGTACTCACTTATATTTCCTCCTATCCTCTCTTAAGGAATTTGTCTTATATTTAGTATACGCCGTTCTCATTCTCACTACTATAATTATGCATAAATTATATGTCTTCTAATAATTCTCGATATGCATCGCTTTTTTATTTCTTTACTTGAAAGTGCATCTCAGTGGCATTATCATGTACTCATTTTTTCACATATTAAAATAAAACTATTTTATTTACTTAGTAATTAAAGAACTCTATAATAAATGAACGCCAAATTGCCCATAAAACTTGATGTATCGTGTATATAATTCTATAGGAAATAGTTTACATAAATTATGCATAAAACTGTATATTCCCATTTATTTCAATTGTATCGTTCTCATTTATATTTAAGTATGACTTTTTAATCATAACTTTTAGATTTCCCTACTAATAATCGTTCACTTTCACATAAAAAGCCCTCTAGGGATATAACTCTTTCGAGCAACCACTAGAGGGCTTATAGTAAACATATCAAATCTATCGGTTCATACTAACTAGAACATAAGAAGTATAGTATTCGAATTTCTATTGATGATCAGAGAAGCCATATTATCCCAAAATACCAGACTTAAGAATAAGACGTACAGCTAGTGCAAAGACTGCCACGCTCATAAGAGCAAGAATAGATTTTGCTTTCAGACGTTTTGCAATGCGCGCACCTGCTTGGGCCCCAAAGATAGCACCAATACTAGTAGGGATAGCAATACTAAATACGATATGATTTTCCAACAAATGCGTTATAACACCTATCATTGTAGATACAGCAAGGATGGATTGGCTTGTAGCTGTAGCCATATGGGTGGGAATCCCCATCAGATAAATCAAGGCAGGCACATGGATAAGGCCACCACCAATACCAAAGATACTGGAGATAAAACCTACAAAAAAGCTAATGCTAATACCAATAGGCTTGCTATACGTTAGCTGATCAAGAGTAAGGCTTTCTTCCTTCCGCTCCCCTTTTTTAAAGTTCTTAAATCCAATCAAACCAGAAGCGCATAGCATAAAGCACCCAAAGGCAAACATAAAGCCTTGTCCAGAAAACCAACCAGACATTTGGGCCCCTAAAATAGCACCTGGTAAGGTAGATAAACTAAAGACTATGGCCGCACTGATAAGAACCTTTTTCTGTTTAATATATGCAATAGAGCCAGAAATAGCATTACACATAACAGAAAAGAGTGATGTCCCTACAATCATAGATGGGGACCACTCCGGGAACCAGTACATGAAGAGAGGAACGAATACAAGGCCCCCTCCGGCACCGATGATGGTGCCTAGCATAGCCGCTAAAAAGCCAACTATGGTAAAGAATATATAAAATACTATAATGTTATCCAGCATAATAAGGCCTCCCTTTACTTAGATTGAAGATATCTCTTTGCTATAAATTCGATTGGAAAAAGTCTTTCGCTGCTTTTAATCGTCCTCGTTCACAAGAGACTTGTAGCTCATCACCTGGTTCGAGTTTTACATCTCCAAGGGGTACAATGTATGTTCCATTGCGACGAATACTTACAATGAGTGTCCCCTCTGGCAATGCCAAGTCTTGTAGTTGTACATCTGTATAGTTTGCCACTACAGGCACCTTCGTTTGGAAGAATGTTTGTACAGCTTCTAGATTGCTTTGTCCCACTCATGGCTTGCAATAAGGAATCGTAAATTGGCGGCTCTTTTAAAAGATCTGCCACAAGATAGGCCACCAATGTAACGATACCGATAGCATAAATATTAGAAAAACTATTCGTCATTTCAAGAACGAGTAGAATCGCCAAAATTGGGGTTCGCATCGCAGCTGCTAGCATACCACCCATGGCACAGATGACGAATTGAGGTACAAAATCAGGAGAAATGAGGCCTAACGTTGAAAGTACGCTTTCACAAAAGGCACCTGCAGAGGCACCTATGACGAGCATGGGCAAGAATATGCCACCTTGCGCACCACTGCCATAGCAGAAGGTGGTAAGTAAAATCTTGCCTAATACGATTCCCCCTAAGAGCAATACGCCATGCGATTGAAAGGCTAGCTGCCCTACCAGATCATTGCCACCGCCCAAGAGAAGTTGCGAATCATAGCCGATAACAGCCACAGTCACAAAGGTAAGAGCTAATTTCAAGAATCGAGAGCATTTCAGCCACTCAAAGAATTTCTTAAATGCGAAGATCATGCGGCAGAAGAGCACCCCACAGAGCCCCATGATAACGCCCACCATAAGCAGTACAGGGAAGTACTCAAGAGGCACACCTGAGGTTACGGAAAACCCAAGAGCTGGTTCGAGGCCAAATATACTAACCGTAATATAGTTAGAAATCAATGTGGCCACAAAGGTGGGAATAACGAGATAGGGATAAAAACTTTTATGGACCTCTTCAAAGACGAACATCGCCCCCGATACAGGTGCACTAAAGGCAGCCGTTAAGCCCGCCCCTGCACCAGCAGAGGTCAAGATGCGCTGCTCACGCAGCCCTGAATTCATCCAATAGGATACAATTTTACCAGCAGAGCCACCGATTTGTACGGCTGGCCCTTCACGGCCTACAGAAAAGCCTGCAAAACCAGTCAATACGCCACCAATCATCTTAGAAGCCAACGTCCGATACGGTTTCATATCAAAGAGGCCCAGCATTTCTCCTTCAATTTGAGGAATACCAGAGCCCCCCGATAATGGGGCCCATGCAAGCAATCTGTCGACGATAAAGGCAAAGATAACCATCACTATAAGCCAGCCTATGGCCCATTCCATGGTAATGCCGTCCATCAACTGCCAACGAATATGCTCTGACTCAAGGATTAAATAACGGTACGTAGCACCACAAAAGCCTGCAATCATGCCCACAAGAGCGCCCTTCGCAATGAGCTCCGTTAACAACATACGATTCATGGACATATCTGCTAAGGTAGAACTGCGCTTATTAATTTTCCATAGCTTCATACCATTCCTCCTTAGCATCAGCCAAAATTTAAACACTCGTGCATAAACTATGTATTCATATCCTTAGTATACTTATGTAAACCATCATTTTCAAGAAATGATTACATACAACATCAGTTATCTAATTAGAAGACAACGTTACAAACGCAAAGCTAGCCACCTCTAACACGAGATGGCTAGTTTTGTTAAGCAAGTGTATAAATGCATTTTCTTTACATATTCGGAGGCATCTGAAATATGTAAAGACACTAAAGATGTAAAACCCTCAGGGCTAGAGCTTTGCATCATTTAGACTATTAGATTATTTAGTCAAGCTCTTACTTCCTTAGAATATGGATTCATAGATAGCGATGATTTCTTCCATAGATGCATCTCGTGGGTTACCAGGTGTACACGCATCGTTGAAAGCAGATTCAGCGAGGAATGGAATGTCTTCTCGTTTCACGCCCGCTTCGCTAAGGGATTTAGGAATGCCTACATCATCAGCTAATTTTTGGATTACATCAATAGCTGATTGACGATATGTTTCTTGATCCATTTCGTCTACATCAGGAACGCCCATAACGCGAGCGATTTCACGATATTTTTCGCCTGTTGCAGGAGCATTGAATTTCAATACTGCTGTTAAAAGCATTGCACACGCCTTGCCATGAGGGATGTCGTACACAGCACTCAATGGATGCGCCATGGAGTGAACGATGCCAAGACCTACGTTGGAGAAGCCCATACCTGCAATATATTGACCAAGGGACATAGCTTCACGGCCTCCGAAATCACCAGCTACGGCGCTACGCAAGGAACGCCCGATGATTTCAATAGCTTTCAAATGAAGCATATCAGTGAGTTCCCACGCACCTTTTGTAATGTAACCTTCCACGGCATGCACGAGGGCATCCATACCGGTGGACGCACAAAGACCAGTTGGCATCGATGCGGACATATCAGGGTCCACGATGGCTACGATTGGTATGTCATGAGGGTCAACACAAACGAATTTACGGTTCTTTTCAACATCTGTAATAACGTAGTTAATAGTAACCTCTGCAGCCGTACCAGATGTGGTAGATACAGCGATAATCGGCAAGCAAGGATGTTTTGTAGGCGCCACTCCTTCAAGGCTACGTACATCACCGAACTCAGGATTCGTCATAATTGTAGCAATGGCCTTACTTGTATCAATAGCGCTGCCCCCACCTACAGCAACGATAGCTTCAGCACCTGCCGCCTTGCAAGCAACCACACCAGATGTTACGTTTTCAATGGTTGGATTCGGCTTTATATTGTCATATACATCGTAAGCAATACCTGCCGCATCAAGTAGGTCTGTTACCTTTGTAGCCACCTTAAACTCAAATAGATCAGGTGTAGACGTAACGAGGACCTTTTTAAAATGGCGATTCTTAATTTCGTTCACAATCTCCTGAATCGCCCCTTGTCCAAAATAGGACGTGCCGTTCAACATAATTCTCCGAGCCATATACATTCACTCCTAACAAAAAAATAAACCGATAGAGAATAACTATACTAAGTAATTCTCTATCGGTTTATTAAAATCCTTGAAGCTGTGTTATGTATACACTATATATTTTATTATTTTAGTGTTTCTAAAGTTTGTTTCCACTGAAGCGTTAACTCCATTTTAGCAAGAACTTGATTAAACTGTATAATTGGTAACTGTTCTTTTAAAAGTGATAACTCACTTATAATCTCATCAATAATGCTTTTATATGCCACTCGTGGCAATAATAATCTCAAAGAAATCAATAATCCATATACAGAAGATTCACTCCCCTTTGGATTAGGCACAAAATAGTATGTTAGTTTTTTTATCGTCCTTTTTGAACCTGTAATCCTATGATTATAAAGTCGATCTCCATGTGCACATACATTTCTATACCCTACCAAAACATCTAATATTTCGCTAAAAATAGGTATTAAGGTTGAAGTGGGATTCGTTATAGAAATCCGGTACTCAGTCGTATATTCCTTATGTATATCTTCCAAGATTTTCTCCTGTATGTTAGGAGTAATTAATTTATAAAAATTCGTAATCTCACCAAATGTAAGCTTTGTTACTAAAACCCATAAAGGTAAATCTTGATGTGTCGTTAAATAATGGGAAAACATAGTATGTCTTGCATTACGTTGTGTAGCATTTGATAATTTTGATACTAACTCTGTAGCTTTAGGTAAATTAGTCTTAGAAAAATTATTTACATTTAAATGGCTGAATTCAGATGTATGTACTTCAGAAAAACGATAAGATACTTTCGTACAAATATTTTGCTCTGCTTGTAAAAGAGCCTTCAATAGAATAATTCGAAGGTTACGGTCAAAACAATATAGTCCATAAATCTGAAAAAATGTTGTTCCCGTTATATAATAGTCATCTCCACTATTAACTGTAGCGTTAATATCCAAAAAAATATCTTTGTAACCATTAATTATTGAGTAATAATTATCTCTAGCTAAAATTCTCTTTACTCGACTGCCCTCAGTTCCCTTTTCAATCGTAATATTCCGTTTTCTCATCAATCGTAATAGGGAATCTAAAGACTTAAAAGGCTTAGACATAACCCCTCCTACAAACAAAAAAACTCGCCGACCCTTGAGTCGACGAGTGTTGCGCGTTACCCGTAAGTTTCGCACAGTTTCTCTGTGTATTAACTATAACAAAGTTCTCCCTTGAGTGTCAACTCAGATTCGCCTTCCATGAATAGTATTTCCACTGTCTATATTCGTGATATACTCTTAAAATTCCTTCCTTAAAATAAGACATTCTAAGAAATTTTACTCATCTTCATAAGCAAGATCCGTTTCACAGATTCATCGAGTCGTTCTTTAGAGATACGACCATCTTTTACAGCTTTCATAAGGCCATTATACGCCTCTTGCATGTGTTCGTATTCATGGCACACGAGCAAGATATCGCTACCGGCAAGAATGGATTGAACTGCCATATCGCCGAAGGTGTAGTGTTTTGCAAGAGCGCCCATGTCCATATCGTCTGTTACGACAACTCCGTTATAGCCCATATCCTTTGCGCAACCAGTCAGTAATAATCGCTTTAGACAGACTAGATGGATGATCTGGATCGATTTGAGGATACATCGCATGGGACACCATAATTGCATATGTATTCGGTTTAGACTGCTTAATGAGATCTACAAATACCTTCGTATCTTCATTCAACAAAGTCTCTTTAGACACCGGCACAACACTGGTATCCGCATGTAAGTCTACATCTGTTTTACCAATGCCTGGGAAATGCTTATAGGAATACCATAAACCAGCTTCATCATAGGCCTTACCTACAGCGCTGGCATACCGTACAACATCATCAGGATTTGTGCTAAAGGAACGGCCATAGGTTAAGCCCAAGTCCGCTACAGGAGCAAAATTAATATTGAATCCCAAGCCTTTAAGTTCTGTACCAGATTGTTTTGCCAAGGATACCGCTTGTTCAATAGGTTCTTTACCTAATTCTTCTGCAGGAGGAACCTTGATGAGCTGATCCTCCATGCGCGCCACAGCACCACCCTCTTGATCGATACCGATGAATAATGGTGTTAAACCCGCACTTTTACCAGTTTTATTAATATCTGTAATGAGCGATTTCACTTGATCCTTTGACTCCATATTGCGGTCAAACAAGATGATACCGCCCACGCGATACTCATTGAGCATAAACTTCGCATCATCGTTCAAGGTCTTGCCGTGGATGCCAATCATCATCAATTGCCCCACCTTGTCTGCATCGGACATATTAGCTACTAATTTATCCACCTTTTCCTCTGGTGAAAGCTCGCTCTGTGCCACGGATTCATAGGTTACAGGCTCAGCCTTAGAAGTAAATGGGTTATGTAAACCGCAGCCCGTTGTAAGCGCCAATGCGCCAATCATCGTAGCCGCTACGATACGTCGAAACATATATACCTCCAAAATCTCTAAAAAGTATTATGTATAGTATATCAAATAATAAAGACAACCCCAAAACGCCAATACATCTAGTCCTACGTTAGCGCAAAAAAAGACTATTACCCAAAACCTACGAATATATACCGTATTGATTCCAAGTAATAGTCTTTATATAAGTTAAGGTCAAACTTACGATTAAATTTTTGCTTGTGCTTAACTTTTGCTTATCCTTAAATTTTACCTTGCTCTTTCATTTCTGCTAAGAGCTTTACGATGCGAGGGCCACAGCCTTTACCACCGCAAGCACCTGTACCAGCACGAGTTGCTTCTTTTACCTCAGGAAATGTATGAGCACCATTCAAAATGGCTTCTTTAATCGTTTTACGTGTAATGCTACGGCATGTACACACCTTTGTAAGCTTGTCCAGAATCGCCTCTGGCACTTGATTTTCTTCAAAATCCATATATATTCCTCTTCTATTCACTTGAATATCTATATACTGTATCAATTTAATATATCGATTTACATATCAATTTAGTTTAGTGGATTAGTTTACTATATCAATAGTATCTAACCATACACTGTAACATTAATATATCGAAAATTTACGATTTCTATACACAGTATATCATATATTAGAAACTATATCGATAGTTTTTTTAATATAAATAGAGCATAATTTTGTTCATCATAACATAAAAAGCCTCTACCATAGATTTATCACCTATACAGAAATGACGCTTTTACGATATGTCATAAACAATCGTCCCAAATAGTTTGTTGTAAATTTGAATGAAAGATTGTTTGCTTGCAATGGACGGATTACCAATAAAAATAATCGGGTACTAATCAAGGATGATAAAGAAGACGTTAAATCATCCCTAATTGGTAATATTTGATTTGCCATTCTGTCGGCAACAAGCTGTAATAATATGACTACCAGGTCAAGTGGTGGGTATGGGACATCATATTGAGAAATGGAAAGGCAGATGCTATACAAAATAATGTATTGATAACCATTGGTAAACCCTGAGACTGCATAAGATTCAAATTACCCAAAAAGTACGTATATGAAAGTAAATACGAACCCTGTAATCAGGCCATCATACATTGGACGCGGTCCCGCAAATAGCATACTAGGCTCATAGTCACGTGCGTGGGATCTTTGAAGTAAGATGGATTAATCAGCCATCCCCTTTAGGCCCAGCCAAATCCAACTAGAATGATACAGATAGACCGATTAAATCAAGGTGTGCCACAGGAGATCAATGTCAGGCGCCCCATGCGAGCGCGGCGTAGATCGCCAAACCAGGTAGCTACTTTGGCCTCTGCATATCCAAAGACAGAAAAAAAAAGCGATGATAATAGCTAGGAATACATCGCTAATATCTGTATCAGATTTAAATCAAACATAAAACTCCTTTATATGTTACCTAATATGTTTATGAACTATATATCATATATAGATTACATAACACGTTGATGTATTACATAAATTCTTATTGTTTAGCTTCCCATGCGGTGTAGCTGTCTTGAATGCAGCGAAGGGCATTCAATGTACGTGGATAGCCGATGTACGGCACGCATTGAGATGCGATGTTAATCAAATATTGTTTACTGTTGCCTACGTTCAAGTTGCCTTCTACGTGAGCCTTTAATTGAGGTTCACATCCACCTTGAGCTGCCAAGAAACAGAAGGTAATCATTTCACGGTGAGCCACACTCAAGCCTTTACGTGTGTAGTAGTCGCCGAACATATTAGCAAGCCACTTTTTGATGTGACGTGTATCTTCAGGACCTTCTTCGTAAGAATGACGCACAGATTCACCAAAGATTTCCACCTGTTTTTCTACGCCCTTTTCAAGACGAGATGCAGCAGTAATTGTACTGCGAGATGGATCCGCAACAGTTTCCCCGCGATAGTCAAAAATCTTATTTGTGACCTTAAAGAATGGACGCACACGACCGATGCCAAGATATGGCACAGCTTGATAAAGGAGCTCTATTACTTCATCGGGAATCAAGCCAAAGTTAAGTGCTGCTGGTAGCATCAACGCATATTCATCGACAGCAGATACACCCACTAATGTAGCAAGGATGGCCAAGAAGCGATCCTTGGCAGACACATTACGACCCTCTTCGGTGATAACTTCATCGAACGCAAAATTATCAAATAAAACTTCAAACTCAGGGTCAATATAACCTGCAGGGGCCGCAATATCAGGGAACATGCGCTCCGTATAAGCTTGAGCAAATTCAGATTTAGACATAGGAAACCTCCATAAACAACACTGGTGAAAGCCCAAAGGAGCTTTCACCAGCAATAGTTATGTAATTATTACGGCTTGCGCCATCAAATTATAAAAGCTGGGAAAGAGAAAGTCAGTACCGTATACTTCTTTCCAAGCAGCCAAGAACATATTGTATTCATTAGAACCAGGAGTGATTTGGTACGCTTGACCATCTGGAGAGAAACGATATACAGTATGCAAGCTTGGATGAACAATATATTTGAATAATGTAGCTTCGCCATATTGATTGTTATGCATATTCACTACATTGATGCCGAATACATAGTTACGGCTACTATCGATACCACTGAATTGGGATGCTTTATCAAAGAAGTATGTTTCAGAACCATTTGCACTGTTTGGAACCTCTGGATAGTTAGCTAAACCATTCCAGTTTGCTGCATTAGCAACACCACCAACTAATAATGTACCGGCTAATACAAATGCGCCTAATAAATTTTTATTCATAATGCTCTCCTTTTTGCCTTTACGGCATCTCACGACAGGTCATGCTCTCACATGACCTCAGCATAATATGTTATATGTATAGTATATCACATTTTATGAAAATATTAGATATATTAAATTACAGAATGTATGCATATGAGATCTTACTAGAGTACGCTACATTAGCACTTAAGCTTCTCTGCTGTTCTAGCATTAGCGTTATCGATTGCTTCTAACAATTTGTTAAGCAACATACGCATTTGACGTGTTTCTTCAACGTCAAAAATCGGGCCTGCAGCTTCAGACAAGCGACGTGGTATATGAACTGCTTCATCACGTAATGCTTTACCAGTATCAGTAAGGGTTACCATTACTACGCGTTCATCTTGGCGGCTGCGTTTACGCTTTAAGAATGCTTTTGCTTCTAATTTCTTTAAAAGTGGTGTTAATGTACCAGAATCAAGGCGCAATACTTGGCCTAGTTCTTTAACGGACAAATCACCATATTGCCACAATGCCATCATTACGATGTATTGAGTATATGTCAAATTCAACGGATCTAAGTGACTGCGATATGCATTAACAATTTCCTTCGCCACTACATAAAGTGGGAAGCTCAATTGGTTTTCTAATTTCATGTACTCTGCATCAGGTACGTCTTCTTTATGTTTGTAACCTTCGAGTACGCCAATTTCTGCCATATTCTACCTCCATATGCACACAATAATCTACAAATTAATTGTACACAATTCTACAGCAAGCAGTCAACGTAAAAAACCTACTTTGTTCAGATATTTTTAAATTTGTCAATTAATTAATATATTTTTTCTTTTTTATTAAGAAAATGAGTGCATCCATAGAATTTATGGGCAGAAATCACACCATAAAACTGTGAACCTATTAATAAATTTTTTTTATATTAGAATTCAATACCACATGCAGACATTGCTTCTTCAAGACGAAACGTATATCCCTTTAGCATATCCCTTCTAGAGATCTTTCTAAATCTCATTCTAAATTTCTTTCTAGATTTATGTCATATAGTATAATAAAAGAAATTCTATATAAACCTGATTGATAATAGGAGGACTATATGAAGACCTTAGAATGTATCAAAACACGTCATAGTACGCGTAAATTTAAAGCTGATCAATTATCTCGAGAACTTATCGATCAAGTCCTCGATGCTGGCCGCCGTGCCCCATCGGGTGGTAATACACAATTGACACATTTTATGGTCATTACAAACCAGGATGTGCTCAAAGAGCTAGTAACACTCGTTCAAGAGGAATACGGCAAAATGCCGATTACAGAAAATACACTCCCTTACATGGTGAATATCATTAAAATGTCCGGTGAAGGTAAATTTGTATTTAACTATGGCGCACCGGTGCTCATCGTACTAGCAAGCCAAGCGAGCTATGCAAACAACTTTGCCGATGTATCTTGTGCAATGCAAAACATGATGCTTGCTTGCAATGAACTCGATCTTGGCAGCTGCTGGGTAAACCAAATCCGTCACCTCCAAGACAACGAACGCATCCAAGCTAAAATGCGTGAACTAGGCCTTAAAGAAGGTGAAAAAGTATATGCTAGCCTTGCATTTGGCTATCCAGACTTACCAAACGGTCTTAACCGCCGTGAAATCGAAGCAAAGGCTATCCTGTAACATATATTGATTAATTTGATTAATTGAGACTATAAAATCAATATATTTACGTACAGTATATAAATATATTCACAATTAATATACAACACAAAAGCGCTATCTATCCTACAACTCTAATTGAGTGTCTATCGGAATAGATAGCGCTATTTTATTGACACCATTCATGTATTTTGGTGCTAGTTCTCTCTAATAAATAGTAGATATTTTAATGACCTATAATCTATGCGCTAAGCCCATAATGGTACACTAAAATAACTATTTATCATAATTAAAAATAAAATATAGTCGACTTTTGGTCATACATGGTATGATTACAATGGCATTTTGTAGAAAGGATGTGTGATGATGTCGATTTTCTCTCCAGCTCCTCATATTTAACGATTACCAGAGGGGGCAAATCGATTCCACCTACAAACGTCTTCGCAAAGAAGTCTTTGCAGGTACTTTTATTGGTTATGCTACATTCTATTTGATCCGCCAAAACTTTAGTTTGGCTGTTCCGTACATGATTGCTGAGTACGGCTACACTAAAGCGGATCTTGGTATTGTCATGACCCTCTTATCCGTAGCGTACGGCGTAAGTAAATTTGTCATGGGTAATGCGTCTGACCGCTCTAACCCAAAATACTTCTCCACAGTAGGTCTATTGCTCAGTGCTTTAGTTATGTTATTATTCGGCACCTTACCTGGTGTTTTAAGCAGTATTCCTATCATGTGCGTGCTCGCCTTCTTAAATGGTTGGTTCCAAGGCATGGGCTATCCTCCATATGCGAAAAATATGGTAACTTGGTTCTCCCGTTCTGAACGCGGTGCTTGGTGGTCCTGGTGGAACGTATCCCACAATCTTGGTGGCGGTATCATCGCACCTCTTGCTACGTTAGGTATCTATCTATTTGGTACATGGCATAGTATTTTCTTCTTCCCTGCTCTTATTTCTATCGTTTTAGCTGTGGTTACATTCTTCTTGTTGAAAGATACACCTCAATCTTGTGGCTTGCCACCTATCGAGGAATATAAACACGAAACAGTAGCAACTGAAGTAAAAGATGAAAACAAAACTACTTTCAAAGAAATCTTCTACAAATATATTTTGCATAATAAATACTTATGGTATCTTGCAATCGCAAATATCTTTGTATACTTCATCCGTTACGGCGTAGTAAGCTGGGCGCCTACTTATTTGACTGCTGTGAAAGGCTTTACAAAAGAAGGTTCCCGTTGGGCTTACTTCTTATACGAATGGGCTGGTATTCCAGGCATGCTCGTAAGTGGCTATTTGAGTGACCGCGTATTCCGCGGCCGTCGTGCTCCAGCTACCATCTGCTTCATGCTATTCGTTATCTTAGCAATCCTTGTTTACTGGTTCAACCCAGCAGGCAATATCCTTATCGATAACTTAGCACTTATCGCTATTGGCTTCCTCATCTACGGTCCTGTTATGATGATCGGCCTTCAAGCAGCAGACATGGTACCACGTGTAGCAACAGGTGGCGCTACTGGTCTTACAGGCCTTCTTGGTTACCTCATCGGTTCCGCTGGTGCTGGTGCCTTCATGGGTCTCATGGTTGACCTTTATGGTTGGGATGGCGGCTTCGTGGCCTCGTTGGTGCATGTATCCTCGCTATCGTATTCCTACTTCTCACACTTGGTGACAAATCCCAAGCAAAAGAATAATCTACAACTAATAGTTGTATGAACCTAAAAACTCCCCTAGTAACACATCATTACTAGGGGATTTTATTATGTCTTAAAATATATACTGTACTAAATTCTATGCTACACACAAAGAACCATTTAAAACTTTCAAATTATACACGAGACCAAGTCGTGCCAAACCGTGCAATGCAACAGCCGTAACAGGATCTATAAGACCAAGTACGCCCACGCAGATGATCGCTACGTGGAATACAATAGACACGATAAGTAGACCTAAATGAGACTGCTTTGTTCCTTTTGAAAGCTCCGATACAGGAGATGCGTCATCCACAAGGGATCCCATCATAAGTGCCACTAAGATAAGCTCCAAGGAACATGGGCATAGTACCAATAACAAGGTTACAGTATGTATAAAATCCTGTGTCAATGCAAAGGAACCCATAGATAATAGCAATACAGCCACAACAATGACAGACGAATAATTGTTAATGCCCTGACGCATAGCAACGAGTTGTGCTGGCATTGTAGGCAGCATATCATCATCTACAGTGTAATGTGACTCACCCGTAATAAGCTGCTCCAAGAAGAAACCAGCCTGTACAATGAGCCCCACATAGGCCGCCGTATGATAATCGCCATTGGAAATGAGCGCCACCATGGCCACTACAATGAGGAAATTAGCATGAATCTCTAAACGCTCCCAAATACTTTGAACACTGTTAATAAGTAGTGGTAAACCACAAACTAGAACCGTTACCCATGCTAAATCTATAACGGGATTTAATGACTCTGTAATCACATCCAAAAGAATAAAGACAACGCCTAATGCTAAAATAGCACCTTGCGTAAATAACGACACCTGAGCCGATAAAGACTGTAAAAACTTCATATAGACCTCTCTATACACTAGAACCGGCTAAACTTGCTCCGGAAACACAACACAAAACAACAACATAATAATTCAAAACTCTTTATACCTTAAGTAATGTGAAACTCTCTGGGCCTAAAGTAATTTAAAACACTTTGTACCTAAGGTGATTTAAAGTTTATGTACCCATAGGGGTATATCTACAATGTAAATATTATACAAGACATACAAACTATATACAAGTTAATTTTTTCGATAAACAATAAAAAACTGCATTTCTATTACAGAATAGGAAAAGAACGAATTCATAAAAATGACCTCTCCCTTTAAAGATCTAGTTGAAGGCGCTTATTTCTTTATTAGATGTAGAAAGAACAGGTCCCTAAAAACGACTTAGCTCTTTAAAGCTCTAGTTGAAAGCTCTTATTTCTTTATTAGATATAGAAAGAACAGGTCCCTAAAAACGACTTAGCTCGCTTTGGAGGCTTTTAGGGACCTGTTCTTTCGGTTACTGATATGAAATTAGAGCTTCAACGCCTCAATCCATTCTGCTTCTTTAAAGCCCACCAGAACTTTGTCTTCAAGAACCAAGATAGGACGTTTTACAAGCATACCATTGGATGCTAACAAAGCTAGTTTTTCTTCTTCACTAAGGTTTGGCAATTTATCCTTCAATTGTTGTTCACGATAAATCATACCAGAAGTATTAAAGAATGCTTTCAAATCTTTACCAGATTGTGGATACCAAGCTGCGATTTCTTCTGCTGTAGGGTTTTCAGATTTAATATCACGATCTGTGTATTTAATATTATGATCATCTAAGAATTTCTTTGCTTTTTTGCATGTTGTGCATTTAGGATATTCAACGAATAACATAGCGTCTCCTTATAGTAATACATAATGTCATAACGATTTATTTATAAAATAAGTGTACCAAATATATCGAAAATTATCAATCAGCAGTACATGAATTTGTAATACATCTTATATTCTTCAAATCAGCTTGAAGCCCCTCTGTATCCTCTGCTTCAAGTAAATCTAAATCCATCTGTAGTCTTAAGAAAAACCCCTTAGACATTCCAAAATATTTACACAATCGTAAGTCTGTATCTGCAGTGATTTTACGTTTGTCTTGTAGGATTTCTTGTATCCGCGATACAGGCACCATAATATCTTTAGCGACACGATATGCACTTAAACCCAATGGCTCCATAAATTCCGTACGTAGAACCTCACTCATTTTGGGTACAGGAATTAATTCCTTCATAAATATATCTCCTCAATGATAATCAATAATTTCTACATCATATAAATTAAAATCTTCATCTATGCAAAAACATATCCTATACTGTTTATTAATACGAATACTACACTGTCCGAGACGATCTCCTTGTAAAAATTCAAAACGATTACCTGGTGGAATCATTAAATCTTTCAAACAGCGACAAGCATGTAAAATACGCAATTTTAATAATGCCATTTTTTGTATTTGAAGTGGTAACCGCCGAGAGTAGCCACGATAAAAAATACGCTCCGTCTCCTTATCTTTAAAGCCGATAATCATAGAACCTCTCCTTCGATTATAACTGTTTTACAGGTATAACTCAATAATATATACCTGTAAAACGAGTATATTATGGAATATTTTTATTCTATAAATCATTTCGGTAAAAGATTTCTCTAAACTCTCACTCAAATCCTACTATTCTCCTGACTCTATTAGTCAACTATTTCGGAATGTATCTAGTTTTAGTCATCACTTGAAGATAAGCAAAGATTAATACTAACTTTTAAAAAATTATCCATATAACTAATGGCTACAAATGTAAAAAGACCTATAATCTCCCAGCTTTCATCTGCAAAGTATAACAGTGAAAGGTTAGAGCATATAGGTCTCTTATAAAATCTATATATTATTTTTATTAGTATTCATAATACGATTTACATTAGAGCAAGAATGTAAGCCCCATAGCCACAAAGATGGCTGGCAATAGGTTGGCAATACGGATTTTACCAGGCCAGATGAGGTCAATACCGACACAGAAGATCAGAATAGATCCCACGTAGGACAGGTTATCGATAGCACTCGGCGTCATTAGAGGGGCAGCAATGTGAGCCATAGCTGTAATAATCCATTGAGTAATCCCCACAGGAATAAAGGAAAACAATGCGCCCTTGCCCATAGAGGACACCATAACCATAACGATGATGCCGTCGAGGATGCCTTTCAACAATAGCGTTTGATAGTTACCCGTCAAGCCATCTTGAATAGAGCCTAGTACGCCCATGGCTCCCACTGTAAACGTAAGGGATGCCGTAATAAAAGCATGTGTAAACTGCGGATCACCAGTGTTACCAGTTTTTGCTTTCACCCAGTCACCAAAAACAGTAATCCAACGGTTAAGGTCGATAAGCTCACCAATTACAGCGCCTGCCACCATGCTAATAATCATGAGCATAGGCCCCGTCGTTTGCAGCGTGCCGTTTACGATGACTAGCATATACTGCATGGCACCGCTCATCCCGAGGAGGAGAACAATAATACCGCTCACCATCATGAGCGTCTGTTTCAAATTTCTTTCATAAACCGACCAAATGCGAGACCGCACAAGCTGCCGGCTATGATGAGGCCAATGTTAATGGCCGTGCCCAAACCAATCATATATATTCCTTTCTAAATTGTGAAAGTAAATGCTTATTTCATCATCAGTATACCAACTATATCGAAACAAATCAATCTGCTATAGCATACAACCAATCTATGCCGTTATATGGCCCTAGATAAAAACATATAGCAAAAAGACCCTATCCAGTAAAGGATAAGGTCTTTATGTTGTGTTTATAGCTTTGAGAGAGAAGTATATGAGAGCCCCGCTTTGGAGAGAGAGAATATATGTGTTTGTATATAAAGCGGGACGACATATGATGGAACGCTATCTTTCCATCGACTATAGTGTACACCTTAAAGTATGGTTTAACACAAGTACAATTTTGTAACATCAATCATGTATAAAAACTATTGTTAACTAACGATTATACAAATACGTTACAACATATAGGTAAAAGAATGCGAATTATTAGAAAAAGGCAAAAATAATGAGCTAACTATCAAACATTCAGATTTATATTAATACTCAACATTTAAAACTATATTAATCCTCAGCGTCTACAGGCAATTGAACAATATCTGCTAGCTTATTAATCTCGCTAAAACAAGGACAGTCCTTGCCGTGATCGTTGATGAGACCACTAGCTTGCAGGTGGGAATAGATGGTAACGGGGCCTACAAACTTAAACCCGCGCTTCTTCAGATCCTTACTAATCCGCGTAGACAGACCATTCTTTGCTGGAACATGCCCATCAGGATGGCTTTCATAAATAATAGTTTTATTGTCTGTGAAAGCCCAGATATAGTTGCAAAACGAACCAAATTTATTTTGAATATCTTTAAAAGCAGAAGCATTATTGATGATAGCTTCAATTTTAGGGCGAGACTTGAGCATCCCCTCAGTCTGTAAGATTCGCTCTACATCGCTTTCACCATAACTAGCAACCGTATCAATATCAAAATGATCAAAGCAGCCTCGGATAATGTCTCGTTTATTCAAAATCGTAAGCCAGCTGAGGCCACATTGAAGACTTTCAAGACAGAGATGTTCAAACTGCAACCGATCATCATGAATAGGCCGCCCCCACTCATGATCGTGATAAGCCTGATACAAAGGCGTTGTAGGCCACTCGCAAGTCGCCATCACACACCTCCATGTGCCCACACGAGGACATCATACATGAGAGCCACTACGAGGCCCATCACGAGATGACCACCTACGTAGAGCGGGATTAGCAAATAGATAAATAACAATAGGGAATGTAAGGTTTTGCGTAACCATACAATCGGCGTAGACGTACCACCGCCAACCTTGCCATCTAGCCAATTGTGAACGATGTAGATAGGCGTACCTAAACGATGAATCCAATTAGGAAGTCTCTTACCAGGATTTAAGCTAGGGCAATATAAAATGACCAATGGTAACGCCACCGCATCAAGAATGAGCAGCATCGTTAAGGTCAAGGAGAACAAATCTATTTCGCCTTCCCACGTCACTGGATGTGCTATAAAGCGGAGGGCCCACAAATAGGCTTTATATACGATATACGGTTCTAATAGCCATAATAAGGGCTTCACTACACTCATGGGACTACCTATACCAAACACAAAATAAGAAAACTACGCATTCGCGTAGTCGTTAGATATATACAACGTTCCGATCGCATCGATTTAACTATAAGAACTACAGATATTTTTAGGCCCAAAGGTGAGTCTAAAAACATCAATTTACACTCACAATTTTTAGTCCTTTTATACATCGATTTCTATACTATTATTATATCAGATTTTGGCCTTTTTGTGGGGTTAAAATTCACAAAATATTGCTTCAATATACAATTTATAGTAGTTCTCACTGAAGGAACCCACTATATAAGCTATCCCTCACTATCGATTCATATATACTTATTTTTCATCAAAATTATGAGTTATTTTGATAAATCCCTTAGAAAAATGCGGCATACAAAGTAACATAAAACCAAAATAAAGAACTAAGAATTCGCATCAACACTATGTGGCATTTTATGCCCATACCCTATGTTATTATAAATACAGGTAGTAAATACCGTCTCACTTTCTACGTTAAACAACGGCAAAAAAGGCAGCCAATAGGGGCTGCCTTTTTTGTATGCCACATACAACTTAAAAATATAGTCATATAGTTATATAATTATACTTAACAACTTAGCCTATGGATTAAACAAGATCAATAGATATGAGAGTATAAACGGGAGATACTACCATGACCAAACTACCAATATTAGCAGGTATTTTCGTGATAAGCACTATCTTATCACCAGTAGGAGCCATTGATGTTAATATTCCTGGTGCAGATTCGAAGATTCCAAAGGATGCCTACATAAATTACAAAACCACGAATCCTGATATTGAAAAAGATGTTGCAAACTATGTGGAAACACTCAAGTCAACGGACAAAACTGAAGGTATTAACAAAAGCGAAATGGAATACGCTAAAGCTGCCTCTATCTATCGCAGTCAACATTACCATAATACGGTCATTTCCGTTCATGACAAATACAACCAAATTCGACTTTCATTCCCCGTAGCGGGCGTAAAAAGTGATTATAATATAGGGCGTTACAAAAATCCGAGTCGAACCATTGAGGACTATCGAGTGTTTACAGATAATGGAAGTCTCAATTTAGAAATTGACTATGCTGATTACAAAGACTATGACTGGCGTAACACAAAAATAGCTTATGATAAACTAACCGATAAAGACGTTCGTGATTTCTTTCAAGACATGGCAAAACATAATCCAGCAAAACACATTTCTGATATAAAGGGCACTGTATTTTCATATCCTACTGTTACCTACAGCACTTGGGATAGTATGAAGATGCCGCACCTTGAAAACGGTAAAAAAACAACGCTTACCATCGACACGATCAATTTTAAATTTAAGGGCTATAACATGCGTCATCCCTTATATCACGCAGGGTTTGTCTATTATGATAACAACCCCGTTCTGAACAAAGTTCCTACAGATAAGTTATTGGCTAATTATGTGCTTCCCTCTGTGCAAACCCTAAATGAATTAAATCAATATTCACGCATAGAAAACTTAAACGGTGTACAATACCGCGTACCAAAAGACGCCATATTCGAAGGTGAAGAAAAGGGCACCGAGTACCAAGATATTAGATACTACAAAAAGGGGAACATAACATTCTTTGTTTCTACTAATAATATTCCTAAAAACCCATATGCGCGCGATCTTGTTGTAAACGGTCATTACAATTTTAAAATTAATTTAGATACGTTCTGGGATATTTACTATTACCAACCAACATCAGATTATATTAATTATACCGTTATATGGAATAATAATATTCCTGGGCTATCCACACACATCTATACACCTCATAAGGATGATCACATCCTAACCTTTCAATCCTATGATGGGACCTATAGCTTTACCTATATCATCCTTTACCCAAGTTTTTTACATGCTGAGGAAGTTCAAAAATTACGGAATATGATTGAGTTTTTTGAGTCTACAAATAATCCTAGCTTTAAACTGAAAGCGCATGTTCTATTCCCAGAAACAGAGTAGCGCCATGCCCATTAAAACATCATTCAAAATCAACCTAATAGTATCAGACGTATAAACAAAACAGCCAGTACTGCAAATCGCAATACTGGCTGCTTTTCTCTCTATTTCTTTTTAGACACAAGTGTACCCAAGCAGATAGATAACATATTAATTAAGCTTTAAGGCAATTTAAAAACATCAGCTTCCCAAATGTACTTCAATGCAGGAAACTCTTGCTTATTCGGAGGGCTAATCAGTTTTGCCATTTCTACCATATTACGAATATCATGATAAGACCTCTTCACCTCATTGGCTTTATAAGCAACTTCAATGCTATACACATATTGATCATCACGGATTGTAAAATATGTATAATTAGTACCATTATCAAATTTTATACTGCCGCTAAATGCAGGCACACCATTATTCCAAATGGTAGCATTATCATTAGCTGAGTACGGATATTTTCGACTCACCGTATCTATCGTAGCAAAAGCACCTGCATAAAAATGTTTTTCATCATTTGGAAAAATCGGACGACGCTTAACTAGCTGCACTATACCGCCACCCTCGTAAACGCGTGTTTCCTCACCATAGGAGGTAGGTTCGTAATCAGCTTTTCGCTTACTATTCTTGAACACACGATATTCAAAGTTTCCCCATTTTTCAACATTAGAATAGCGATTTATTGCTTTTGTATCCTCTACCGATGGGATCACATAATTCGCTAAAGCCCCTTCTGCATAATTAATATGATCAGATTGCCATTGCCACGGTTTATGATGTTAACACGATACACATGGTTCATATCACTAGGTAAGGAAAACTCAACACCTGTATTTGTTCGCGGCTCAGTTTTCTCCTCTTTTCCAGGGATACTTGTCATAATCCCATACTTCTGATGCCATTGGCCATTTTTTACCGTTTTATATGTGAAAGCACGATCCGTATAGGTGGTCTTATGGTCTACATCCACAACGATATCTGCATTCATACTTTTAATATAATATTGAGGGCTACCATTTACTACATTAACTACTGGATTAGTGCCATCATTAATCACCTTATTTTCAAGGCTTAGATAAGGCATAGAAAAACGAATATGCTGTGTATCATTGTCAAAGATAAACACCGTACTCTGATTAGCTTGACGTTTTAAAAACTTAGCATTACCCTCCATATATGACTTAGCTTGCTCCAAGGTCCTACGCCCATCTCTTACAGTCTGTGCTACAACAGGACCTGAACGACGTCTAAATTGAGCCTCCACAAGATCCATATCAGCACTATTATAAGAATAGCTTTCATAAGCAGTATCAGGCACCATGGCATCACCACCAGGGATATCTATATTGGCAGCATGAGCTGTTACCATAAGGCCAAGTGAGCAAAGACCTGTTAAAATTGCTTTCTTTATCATATAATTCCCTCAATATAAATAGGCCTTATATAAGACTAACCTTCTATAGCCTCAACGACTTCGCCGATGTACATATAGTGCGGTTCCCAGCGATCTTTACCAGCTTGGGTGTACACGGATGGATTGGCTGCATAATATTCCTTTACGCTATCCGCCAAATAAGCTTCATCAAATTGGTGTTCATATAATTTTTTACATACAAATGTTAAATCTGCTTCTTTGAAGGTCACACCATTTCCTGCCACTACTGGTGTTAGCCCAGAGTTAGCTACCTTATCTTCGTTGCGACCAGAATGAGATCCTAAATAACCAAGCGCCTTACGATGGCTTTCAGGGAAGAAGCTAACTGTAAAGGTATCGTATTTCTCCATAAATTCTTGTGTATAACGAGCTGGATGGATGTACACGGTCACCGTGGAAATATCGCCACCATTAGGACCCCATACGTTGCCCATACTGCCCCAACTAACTGTACACGTATTAAATTCATCAAGCGTACCAGCCGTAACAAGAGCCCAGCGTTCCTCAAACATGGTAAATGCCTTATAATCCTTCGCTTCAAATGGTTTCATAGTAACCTCCGAACATAGAATTTACTTAACAACAACCTCATCAAAATGTTCTTTATACACTTCATAATACACTGCATCAGCGATATCGTAAAACTCTTTATTTAGAGAATCTTTCACAACGGGTTTGCGCAAAAAGGCACCGCGATCGATAGGCCGAGGCGTTCCGTCAAAGCCAAAGCGACTGATTTCCTCTTCATCGCGCATAATACCTGGATTAGACCACATATCTTCATTCATATCCTTATTCGCATCCGCATCAGTATTAATCGTCGTTGTCCCTTGCTGTTGCGCCCGATAAGCCTTACTAGCTGCGGAATTACTACTATCATAGGTGAAAATCATGTCCTTAACGGTAATCACCTTCTCATCATTCCACTGATACGCTTTATATACCGTCGCCTTAATCGTATAAATAGGCGGCTCAAACCCGATGACCTTCACCGTATTCACGTCAATATAGGACGCGCCACGCTCGTCTACATTAGGAATATCCGACACAAACTGAGATACCTGCTTAAACTGCGGCTGAGACGTGAGCTCCTCAATCGTGATTGCTTGGGCTGGAATCGTGAAAGCTAGCATAAGCCCTAGCGTTATTAAAAATCGATGTAACATATATCCTCTCATCTTTCTAAACTTTTACAAAATAAATAAACACAACCTTATTAGCATAAGTATACTATGCAAATAAGACTGTGCCTATTATTTATAAGTTTATATTTATTTCAATTTGACGATATATCTTTACAAAATAAAGCTCAAAGTGCATTTAAAAGGGCATAGGTAATAGAAGTCGATCTTATCCACGATCAAAAATCGACTTTTAATTTTAACCACTATAAACTGCCATACTAACCAAACCAGAATTACACCACTCTCAAATACCTGTGTAAGTAGGCATTCTAAAGTTTAAGTTTTAGAGGTTTACAGAATTACACTACTCTCAAACGCCTTAGATCCATTCCTGAAAGGTAGAGAAGTTTTAGAGGTTTACAGAATTACACTACTCTCAAACGGTAGTTGCCGATAGCTATTTTTTGATTTAGTTTTAGAGATTTACAGAATTACACTACTCTCAAACATCCATTTAAAAGATAAGGGGTGATTAAATGTTTTAGAGATTTACAGAATTACACTACTCTCAAACACAAAATCAAAGTACTATTTAATCACACTAGTTTTAGAGATTTACAGAATTACACTACTCTCAAACACATGGTTTAAGCGTTATTTTAAATCGATTGTTTTAGAGATTTACAGAATTACACTACTCTCAAACTAGCGTTGCAATCGGTCGCACAAACAATATGTTTTAGAGATTTACAGAATTACACTACTCTCAAACTAATACTAATGCATTCACGCTAGATGAAAAGTTTTAGAGATTTACAGAATTACACTACTCTCAAACACTAATTAGGGTGAGTTCATATCTTTAAGAGTTTTAGAGATTTACAGAATTACACTACTCTCAAACGATAAGTTGCTTAATCACATCACCAGGGTTGTTTTAGAGATTTACAGAATTACACTACTCTCAAACCTTACTAGCAGAATTTGTAGCATATACTCTGTTTTAGAGATTTACAGAATTACACTACTCTCAAACTTGACTGTGAGCGTGGTTCTACTATAGCAGGTTTTAGAGATTTACAGAATTACACTACTCTCAAACTGATATTTACACAACAATAACAGGGCGAACGTTTTAGAGATTTACAGAATTACACTACTCTCAAACGTATGAGCATATGACGGCCAATCGAATTGAGTTTTAGAGATTTACAGAATTACACTACTCTCAAACGCGTAATTAGTGATAGAGTAATCCTTGATGGTTTTAGAGATTTACAGAATTACACTACTCTCAAACCAGCCTTAGCCTCTGCCGTATATTTAGCGAGTTTTAGAGATTTACAGAATTACACTACTCTCAAACGAAGCCGAACGCTTGGCTACTATCAATGAAGTTTTAGAGATTTACAGAATTACACTACTCTCAAACCCCAAACTAAATTTGAGGCTCAAGAGTAACTCGGGCTACCACCAGGTGTAATTCTGTATTCTCTTTAAATAACACAGAAATCATTATCTAAAATATACCCATTTATAAGGCTTTTATCAAGCTTTTCTTTGTTTAGAAATCCTGTTGTTAGACAAACTAAGCGTAATTGCCGACTCAGCATATTTTGATAAAATGCATTAAGCTCATCATCATTTAAAACTAGATCTAAATTTACCACAATATATAACATAGGAGATAATAATGAATCTACCACTTCTATATAGGACATTAGATCCATAATATCTCCTTTACGATTAAACTCAAAATTAAAACTTCCTAATTTAATAAGTTCAGCAGTACCAATTTCAAGTTTATGTTGAATCGATAAAGGATATCCAAATTCTAAAGAGTAGTAAAAAGCATGCAGTCGATTAACAATATCGGCTACTTCTTCTGTCATCAATAAAGCTTCTTTAGATAGCTGGTTTTGTAATTTAGTTAATAGAGTTTTACTATTTACATCCACATATAATGGGTTCAGTATTATATGACTATATTTATCTATAGTAAATGCCTTATCCTTGTCATTTAAGATCCACGGCCCTTCACCACCATCACACTGTATATCAAGTTCTGTAACCATGCGTCGAAATACTTTACGATCTTCAAAGGATATCACCGTTACCTTATCATTAGATATTTCAAAATCCAATATAGAGTCTTGATACATCAATTTCATATCATGAGCACCCTCTCTGTTGAATCTATAACTTCACTTTGCTTATCTCCAACTACAATTTCCATTCTGGAAAACTGCTTTTCTGTGACAGTTAACATAAATAAGCTACCACTTGGTGGCTTATTTTTTCGTACATGTTCCATGATAAGATTAGCACTAGTTGTATTAAGAACTAACTTTGAATATACAGACTCTTGTAACATAAGGAAGCCAGATACAATTAAATACTTTCTAAAATTCCTATATTCTTTTCGATCTTCCGATGTTAACGTCGGCAAGTCAAACATCACTAGTATTCGCATAAATCTATAGCTCATATTCTATAAACCTAATCTGATTAGCATCGTGAGTACGCAATGCATCAAATACACTTTTACAATAAATCCGAATTGCCGCACTAAAGGTTTGAACTGTATCATTTATCTTTACATCTTCAGATAAAAGTTCTATAAGTGAAAGCTTTACATTGCGATCAAATTCTGTAGGTCTTAACTTGATAACTACTGCATCAACAAACCCACGCAATGGCTCCATTAAATCAGATCCTAGATTATACGGATTAAATTGATTACAGTGATTTAGCCCTAACTGAGTAATATATCCTAAAGATAAAATCTCTCGATTTACTGCTGAAAGTAATATGGCATATCCATAATTAAGGGCTGCATTAATAGGATTATCTTGTTCTCGAGAAAATGATTTTCCAAACAAAGCATTGAAATATACCTTTGCAGCATGTCCTTCACGTTGAGTTTCATCATTTAAGTTCAACTCATCTAGATATTGATATAACAACTCTGCCTCAGCCAACTCTTGATGCTGCAGTAAGTCGGCTTGATTCATAATTTTATGCCGTACAATTTCAGTCCAAATATAAGCTTGCAAATCTTTCGACCACTCAGCCTGCTCCCGACAGCGTTTACTACAATTATGACTACCGTGTAAAGGAAGAACCTCACTAGCAGGGTTACGTTTCTCATCACAAAAGACAATAGCTACCTTCTTTTTAATCAACTCATTTAGGAGTACGGCGGTGAGACTCACCGCCGTAGATTCAATAATCAACATATAGATTTCATCAATATATACTTTAGTCGTTTCAAAGTCTTTGCGAATAATCATGTAATTCATTTTAAAATCTAACTTAGAACGACTACCTATGACTACTGTACGCCAACTCATAATAATCCCTAACACTAACCCCACGCTTTAAACTATAGTAATTTCACTAGAATATAGACCAGTAATAGATTGATTTATAATTTTAAATTCATCTAAAGTACTAACCTTTAAAAGCAATTTTTTTGTTCTAGATGTACTGAAACCTAGTAATTTAATATCATAAGTAGTTTTCATATTTGTTAACATATTTAATATTTCTAATAATAAAATACATTGACTACTAACATCAATTCCCTTAAATTTCTCTCGTCCTATATCTATCAAATCACTAGCTTTATTCCCTTTCATTTTTTTATATATATTACTATTTAGTTTCTCCACCAAATAATCATAAAACTTAAGATTATCATTGATAGTGATAGAAATTTGCTCCTTAGCAAATGGACTTAACGTACTAATATTCTGAATATTAATACTTGGATCGATTTACGTAAAGTATTAACTTTATCTAAGAGTTTTGCATATATTAGAAACTCATTTGACAACAAAACTTGAATTGCATTATCAATACATATCGAATTACTAGTTTTTCCCGCCCAAATAGTAGTAGAATCCATTAACCTTAACAAGTTGATTAATACATAGCTTTCTATAAATAATAGAGATATCTTTCGCTTCTGGAGTGATAGAGGCTACATAATCAATTAAATCCTGATCTGTTGTATTTCGATTTGTTAAATAAATTGGTAGTGGCACAATCTCTTTAACAACTTCACCCTTTTTACCAATATATTGAACAATAATAGAATAGGCATTCTTAATTTTTGTCATGCCACCATATTTAGTTACATCTGCAAATACACTGGATTTTGTTTCATGCCAATATAAGCACCATCATTAGCCTTCGCTGCGACAGTGGCTTTATATACAGTTGCATCAGCTAAGGCACCAGATTGTTCTAGCAATCGTTTTGTAACACGAACATCATTGCTATCCATCATTTTCTTAACGATGTCCATACTTGTTTTTATATCCCAAGCTTTACCATCTTTAGCATTAGTGCATTTAACGTCATAGTTAAACATCTTCGCTAAGTTGTATGTACGATTAGCACCATTCTTTTTGAAGAATGCACGGAAGTTACGTGTGAATTTCTCATGGTACACATTGCCTACTACGATATTTAAATATGCATCTTTAGCGTGATGATGGTGGTTCAATGAGCGAACCTTGATAAAGTTATTATCATGACGGAAGTCTGTTACATTTTCAGCCTTTACAAAGACTACATCAACATCTGGGTAAAGACGACGCAGTAATGTTGTAGCTGCCTTAACTGATTGATTAGTTTCAACTAATTGACGAGCAATAAAACCACTTAGATCATCAGCTGTAAGAGGAGTGTTGCGAGTTAGACGCTCATATTTTCGTTCGCTAATAAGGCCTTGATGTTTCAAGAATGACCAGAATGCCTTTTGGTTAGTTTGAATCGTATTGTCTATTGGATACGTATCCGACTTTTTAGCATTCGCAGTACGCTCACATAATACTAAATTATCAAAGCTATCATCTTTTGTAAGACTGCGAGGATAAATATGATCAATATCATAGTTATCTGTATTTAATAAATTTAAATCTATAATATTCCCTGTGTAAGCACAACGCCCCATTTGAGTGTAGTATAAATAGAGTTTTTTACTTCTCAAAGCCGCATCATCATAGCTAGCTAATCCTGACTTCAGACCTTCAAACTCTGTGTCCTTTACCCCACTTAATAAGGCTTCATCTTTTTTAATCGCCGCATATAAATTAGATAATCGTTTTTGACGTGAATCCTTTTTCTTTTTCTCTGTTTTATTAGACCGAGTTACCTCTACAAAGATACGAGATGGTAACGCTTTTTTTATATATATAACCTCATCAACGATACGTAAAGCTTGCCATACCGCACGTTTAACAGCAGGCGAAAGCGCCAATTCATCAATAATATCTTGAGGATATACTACTCGCCCCTCTGTCAATTTATCATTTATCTCTTGAATACGTTCCATAAAGGAGAATTTATCTCCTAATAGTTCCATCAAGTTATAGCTAAAATTGCGCATCAATTCAATTATTGTTTTAGGTGTACCATCACCAGCTTTATCGCAGCCCTGGATACCATTCAGTAATTTTTTATAGAGACGTCCCCAATCTCGATATCTTAATTTTGAAAGCTTTTTGATAGTTTCATCATCAAGGTGCGAAGCAAATTTATTACGCAATGTTTCTTGCAACATTTTTTTGCTTTCACCAAAGATAGTTATATCCATAATGATGTCTTCAGCCATTGATCTATCAAAATTAGTTCCTAAAATACGAACCATATCACGATAGGATGTCAAATCATTTTTAACTTCCCCATCAAGACCTGTAATATCTGGTTTATGCTTCTTAGGGATATAATTATTATCCTTCAAGAACTGTTCTATACGATTTTTAGTCATCTTCTTATGGTCTTGCTTAAATACAGCTTCAATAAGATGTTCTTTTACCGCCGTCTCTAATGGTTTGCCATCAATACGTATATTATTTAGCTCATTAAGTAACATGAACTCACTATATAAAAGAGAGGATTTAGGCAATACATCTTCACCTAAAAGGTATGTACATTTATTAGTAAGATTCTTGATAAAAGCTGCTGCTGATTTTTCTCGATCAATCTTATCATCAAAATTCCACGGTGTAACACGGCCACTAGCTTTACGAACAGCCCATGTAAAACCACCCTTATCTACATTATGATAAGTATTTAAAGGGCCTACGTAATAAGGGATACGGAACTCAAGCATTTTAATGAGTTTCTCTGCTACAGAATAACCGTCTGCTACTTCATTCAAGAATGGGAATTTAGGTCCACAAGTCTTAAGAATAGTTTTAAGTTCTTCTAAATGTAATTGATACGGAATTACTCCATTATCTTTAATCCGTTGTAATGGTAATAACGTCTGTAATTCAATTTCACTAAGAATATATTCTTTATCCTTAGAATCTGGCAATCCTTCAACTACCTTCTTAGTATGCTTATAAAAATCTTCGCGGTTACAACTCGTTTCCTCTTTACGACCTTGTTTAATATAGTGAACATAGTTGTGTAAACCTTTTTCATCAGCCTTGAACATTGCATTGTAAATGCTTCTATCAGTCTTTAATAAAGATTTCAGTATAACTAAATCCTCTTTATGCTTGGTAAAAGCTTTTACCTTAGATTCAGAAATAGTAAGACCTGGTTCCTTAATGGACATCAAAATAATAGCATCATATACAGATTTACAATCATCAATGATATGAACCTCATCGCCCCAAGCTTTAGCTAGTTCATCACGTTTATCGTCATATGTATCCCCTGTTATTTGAAGCTTTTTAAGATCATCGTCTAACTCCTCTACAGAGCCAAACAAGTCGGTAAGGCTAGCAGATAAACCTAGCACTAAATTAGCAAATGCTTTAAGTCTTTTTTTATCCTCTTTGACCTGTTCTTTTTGAGTTTTACTTGAGGCATCTTCTGTATCAGTAGCTATATATGTATCAACTAGACGTTCGATAGCCTTTGCCTTATCAGATTTTGTTTTACCAGCGTCCATGAGGATCTGACCTATAACACTAATAGCAGAATTACAATCAAAGCAATTAAAGGTAATCTTCTCTAAAGCTTGTTTAAGAACATCATCAAGGGTTGAAGCATTGGAATCAAATGTAGCACCTTCATAAAGGAAGTTACCACGATATTTTAAAATATGATGTACCGCTAAAAATAGTTTACGAATATCATCAGTACCAGACTTCATCAATTCTGCACGTAAGTGATAAATAGTAGGATACTCTTTAAAGTAATCTTGATCTGTATAGTCTTTATCTATAAATAAAATATGTTTAGAGCTATGACCAGTCGTTTTATCCTCATAGTGATATTTACTTTCACGAAGACGCATGAAGAATGTAGAATCCACCTGTGCCATAGCATCAGCAAATAGTTCTTCCAATAATTTTAATCGTAATTTACGGCGCTCCAAACGACGACGTATAGAACGAAAACTACGACGTCCTACAGCTGATTCACCTTCATCAAACAAACGACTCCCCCACATTTTATGAGATCTTGAATTTTAATAACTCATATAACTTATTCGTTACTGCCCAGCCGACAGAGTTTGTACCAATATCTAGTCCTACAAAATAATCTTTAATCGGATATTCTTTCAAATGACTTGAAATGAATTGTTTCGATGTTTGCATTTCCATAAGAACTCTACTTAGGGAAATTAATAATTGACATTCATCAAATGCTTAACTATACTATAAGTAATCCAACTAGTTTTGGAGGTTTACAGAATTACATTACGAGTTCAAATACAAATTTATTTACAATGCCTTCGGGCCGCCCGACGTAGGGCACCTACTCTCAATTCTTCGGAATTGAGATTTTTTATTGCTAAAATTTACTATCTAAACAGTACATATAATCTATAAGTCGCCAATCACCGTATAATTACTTTCATTCTAGCATAAAACAATAAATAAGTTCATTAATTTTTTTCACAAAACTTATAGTTATACAGATATATCTCATTTTGACGATATATATCTTTATCCCTATAATATAAGTAGATAGTCAGACGAGTAGTGACGTCAGGCTCATCTCTAATAACATATAAACATGTAGAAATGGCCTTTTCGTTTTATACTAATCTCCAGATTAGTGGAAATGAAGGGCTATTTGTCTTTTGTAAGACAACTAAAAAACCGGGCTACTAATCAAATAGTAACTCGGTTTTTAGTGTGTTTAAATTTTGAAAATAGACTAATAATTTATCAATGGAATACTTAAAATAGTAGAGACAGAGAGTAAGATATACACTACAAGAGATAGCTTTAACAAAAGCAGTAAACTGCCAAATAGGACTTTATAGATAGGTGCTTCTTGTTTCTTGGATCGTATCCAGTCTTTAATTTTATAATATATTTTTGGTTTGTTAAAAGCTGGCGGTAATCGCTTACACCATAAAACAAGCCACAGAACACAACATATATTACCAAAGAGAAAGAATAGAAATAGGCCGAAATACTCCAGTGAATATACTTTTTAATACATAGATATTATAGAGTAGCTGAGTAAAGGTCTCTACAAAGTTAATCCATAGATAAACAAGATAAACCTTAAGCAAAAAGCACTAATATAGTTTTTGATATATTTGAGTTTACTCATTAGTTCACTCCTATCAAAATATACAAACTAAATATACACAACTATATTACATTTTTTCTTGACTTTGAATGCGGATTACCTTATTTCTCAATGTTTCAATATTTGCAAAGTCAGAATATTCTACTGTATTACGCAGCTGAATATGAGAATATGGCACTGCTCCGTCAGTATAAACTAAACTCATAATATATATATTCTTGTCATCCCGTAAGAATCGATGCATTAAAGATTTTTTACCTGGTTGATAGTTATCTACTAAAAGACTAGGCACGCCATTATTCCAAACAGATGCTGCCTGAATAGGTGCATCACCTATAATTTGACTTTCTGGCTTTACCTCCGAAATTTCGTTAATAAAGGAGTAAATATATTTATCATCTACCTTTACAGATTTCTTGGCCACAACAAGCCGCATACCTAATCCACGATAGTCCCTTATTTCGGCAGAGTCCTTTAATGACTTCTGTGCTGTTAGTGTAAGTCCTTTAGGAATGCGATACAGGAGATTATCCCAGTTGATACTTTCACTATACTGATCCATATCATCTAAAGAACGAATCGATGGAATCACATAATTACTCATAACGCGCTCAAGCTTGTCGGTAACGGGCTGATTTTTGTAGCTAAGGCCTATCATATATTCTTGATTTGGCTGATTATCTAAACCAACTACGGCAACTATAGCAGGCGTATTTTCGCCAAAAGACTCTGTTTCAATAGCCCATTTACCATGCGGGATACCGGGATATATAAACTCCCCTTTTCGGTCCGTTTTTAGTTTGCCTAATGCATCATCATAATTCTGTTTCGTACCGATGGCAAAAAACACAGAATGTTCTCTTACAATAGATAAACGCTCACCATCACTGCGTTTGGGGTAATATTTACTTGCTAATAGTAGTCCAGGGACAGATGCTCGGATGTTATTACGATCATCATGCAACAACACAACTGCAGACTCATTAACTAACAAATCCATCACCTTCTCAGAATCGCTTGCTATCTGATTGACTTCATCTTGTGTTAGTCCCCAGTCAGTTCTATACATTTCCATACGCTTATCAGATTCAGAATGTAATTTTATAACATCACTAGCCCCCACATTACTCAAGCTACCAGCCCGATAATTCTCATACGCATTGGCAGGAATACTCGCATCAGCACCTGGCATAGGCGGCTGTCCGGCTGGCACTTCGATTTGTACAGCACTTACATTCATGGTGAAAGCAGTAGCTAGTGCCATCATAATTATACTTTTACGTAACATAAAACCCTCTTTTTTTCTCTCACATTACAACAAAATAAGCACAACCTTATTAGCATAAGTATACTATGCAAACAAGACTGTGCCTATAATTAATAATTTTATAATTCAGCATATATAAGTTTTTTGTATATATTTAGTATTTATGGGTTTATCTCAATTTGACGATATATATCTTTATCCCTATAATATAAGTAGATAGTCAGACGAGTCGTAACGTCAGGCGCATCTCGAAAAACATAAGATTTTTGAGAAATGGCCTTTCAGTTATCTAGTTACACTAGGCAACGGAGGGCTATTTGTCTTTTGTAAGACAAATAAGCGCTATTAATGCCCCAAAAGGCAATAACGACAGTTATTACCTGTAATAAGAGCATGATTAATTCATAATCACTCATAGGCTTATCCCTCCTTCAAAAAAACGAAGAGGCCCAACCTCATCTGACTATCCTAAGTCTATTATAGAACGAACTAATATACGATACAATAAGTATTATATTATATAAATATACGAATAAACTAATAAAAGCTGAGCTAATTCTATAACTAAATAGCTCAGCTTTTTTGTGCCTGTTATTCCAATATAATCATCTATAAATCAAAATTTTACTGACTTTATCGCCTTTTTGTTCAAATTGTATTCCGTGCATAATATCAGTCCGATAGCGATATTTCCCATAAAACCATCGATTGTTAGAATCCACTAAATCAGGTCTGCCATATACATTAAGGACCTTTCGCATAGAGTCGCCTACGGCAATACCTCTATGTGTGACGGCATCACGATTCTCAATCATCATATATGTAACGATTGGCCCTACGCCATCCATTTTTAAATTTCCAAATGTAACACCACCATAAGTAATTCCTCTACTCGTCTCTTTAGTTGGTTGACCTAGACTAGCTTTCACGCTATCAAATGTATTGCCTAAAGAAACCCCCAGAATCATCATATCCTCTTCTGGCAAGGTATCCCCTACAATTTGCCCACCCGCATAATGAGTGTATTGCTCAGCTTTAGGCCAATCATAAGACTGCTTTGCTGCATTTGTTTCAAGACGGTCCCAAGTTTTACTCAGCCAACTTGCATCTGCCATATAACTATAGCCACTTACCAATTGCAGACCTATAACAAGCCCTGTAATCAAATACTTTCTTTTCATGTTCTCTCTCCTCAGCTAACTTATAAACAACTTAAACTAGTGATTTTTATATAATACTGTCTAAAAGCTGATGACATATCATGCTAATGATTGCCAATAGCACTGGTCCTATAATAATACAAGCTAGCATTATAATCGTGCCGTATATGAGCAAACATAATTTTATAAGAAACTCTATGCTATAAAAGATTAGCACCCCTACATGGGATCGTTCTTTTAAAGAAATGAACCAAGCTTTTACTCTATAGTACACAGTAGGTTTATCAAATGCTGGATATAGTTTTTTACACCACAAAATGAGCCACGGCAAAATCCAAATATTCCCAAAGGTAAATATCAATACTGGAAGATAATGCCCTAATGGGTACGCTTCTAATACATATCGATCATAGAGTAATTGATAGAAAACCCAAATAGAGACTCCCCAAATAAGCAAAAGTATAAGCTTAACAAGAGCCCTAAAACAAGTTTAGTACTCCACTTAAGTCTATCCACGGCTTTAACTATTCTAGTACTATTCATAAACTATCACGGCTCATCATCGTAGGCAATACCATAGGCTTTTTTATACATCAAATTAGGCAATTTATATTTTTCATCACCAAATTCGGCAGGTAGAATCATAGCTTTTAGATTTTCTGCATAGATTCGTTGTTGGCGATTCTGCCCATTATTGTAATAGGTACCACCATCATTAACAGTTCCAGTGATTCCTGAGTTCCCTTGTTTTGTACGCCAAATAGAGATATACGGTATCTTATTGCCTTGTTTTAAAGCTTGATCATGAGCATTAATTAAATGGCGCAAAGAACGATCCATTTGGTAATCGTATTGTACTGAAAGTCCTTGAATCATATTAGCAGCAGGCATAGAAACATAGATGACCGCTTCGATACGACGATGACCATTCGGTGCCGTTACAGGCTTAACAGATGAAAGGTCCAAATATTTTCCATCCCCTCGTCCAGAGTCAGCACTCGAATCGATGTGCTCAAATCGCTCTGCGTTTAATAAGTCAGCCTGTGATACGGCTTGACCTTTCATAGGCAATACGAGGCAGGCTAATAACCATAGTGAAAGTAAATATATGCGTTTCATCGTCCACCTCACTGCACCACAATATCGTCAAAATGCTGCTGATACACGGACATAAACATAGCATCCGCTATATCATACACAATAGTGTTATTACGATTAAGTGGGAACTTACGCGTATCGTTCACATAATGCATTGGCTTCGTCGCCCCATCAAAGGTATACTTTGCCACATCTACCTCTGTCATAGCTAAACCAGACTTACTTTCGCTAGCCTCAATCAAAGCCATCATAGATGGACTTGGGTTCATTATACGAGACGAATGAATAAGGGTCGCTAACGAATAGTTTGTATCATAATCCACGGTGAGCTGTCTCTCATCGATAGTAGATTGATAAGACGTATCCATCACTACATAGTAGGTCCCGCGCAAAGAATACTGTGGCGGTGCATAGCGAAGAGCCTCAATGGAATACGTGTTCAAATAGATATACAAGCCACCACTCTCCATAGAACCATTCATCGATCGAGTATGAACCAACTTGAACTGTGGTGACGTCTTCAACTCTTGATAGGTGATTGCCTTTGTAGGCATGGTGAAAGCCAGCAACACAAGGGCTAGCATCAAAATACGTTGAATCATAAAAACCTCTCTCAAACTAAACAGTCAAATACAGCTTATTTACTTAATAGCTTAATCCATTCCATATACCATGGACTAAAGATGGAACTATTTTCAAGACTCTCCTTATATGCCCCTTCTTCCCGCCATTGTGGCTCTTTACGTAATCTTGCAGCATCATCAAAGCCTACGTATTCGATCATATCTCTTAGCTGTTTATGTGTATAAGACGTTTTACTTTCATCATAATTAATACGATAGCTGTAAACGTAAACAGAATCTCTCACAACATGACGGAGATAGGATTCGCTATTAGGCTTATAGGAATCAACCAAAGAACCTGCAATCCCATTATTCCATACTACTGCATATTGTGTGGGTGTTTCTAAATCATTATATTTATGTAAAAAATATAGTATTGGGATCTTAATAATCGTTACATCTTTCTTTTTGTCCTTAATTGAGCTACGTATTACCCGTATTTTAGCTCCTGTATCTTCATATAGTCTCACATCATACACCCCATCTTCAACGGTTTCACTGATTAATTTAGCCGTTTTAGGAATACGATAGCTATAATTGCCCCAATGCTCAATTTGGCTATAATTATCCAAGCTAGATAAAGACTCTATGGATGGAATAATATAATTACTCATCACCACCTCAGGTGCTTTGTTTTGATATGGATCTTCCGTATTAACCCAGCCACCATAAGTAATTCCATACGTTGTCTTTGTATCATTCGGAGTAAATTCCGTATACATTACGCGAGAATTGTTTGACATGAGCTTCCCAAGAGGCATGCCTCAAGCCTGGATACGTATATTTTCCTTCACCATCAGCATATTTACTAAATTCTTTCCCATGAGGTGGTCCTACTACTAAAAATGTACTGAGACCTTGAACAGCAAATAATGGCCCTTTCCCAGCCTCTGTTTCTACAACATCACCACGGAAGCTAACATTTGGAACGGATAATCTAATATTCTTATCCCCTTCATGAATCAATACAACTGTAGACTGCGAATAATCTGCAAGCTCCAAAGCCTTAGCAAAACCAGGATGTTCCGAATTTAGCTTATCAAAAGAAGATGGAGGATTTGTAGGCTTTGATTTTACAAATTGACTAAATGACTCTGACTTTTGCTCCGCTACTTCATTAATATGACGATAATTCTCATACGCATTGGTAGGAATGCTCGCATCTGCTCCAGGCATAGGCGGCTGTCCGGCTGGCACTTCAATCTGCACAGCGCTTACATTTATGGTGAAAGCAGTTGCTACTGCCATCATGATTATACTTTTACGTAACATAAAACCCTCTCTTCTTTTCTTCTCTCACATTACAACAAAATAAGCACAACCTTATTAGCATAAGTATACTATGCAAATAAGACTGTGCCTATTATTAATAATTTTATAATTTAGTATATGGGATTTACTTCTAATTGATATTTCTAAGATTGATATTTATAAGGTTTATCTCCATTTGACGATATATATCTTTATCCCTATAATATAAGTAGATAGTCAGACGAGTAGTGACGTCAGGCTCATCTCTAAACTAAATGAAACATGTAGAAATGGCCTTTTCGTTTTATCTAATTTCCGAAGAAACGAAGGGCTATTTTGCTATTTCTAGACAAATAAGCGCCACAAGTGCTCCGAAGGATATCATGACTGATAAAATCCCAAGGATAATCATAATGATTTTATAACCACTCATAAGCACCCCTCCCTTCAAAAACGAAGAGAGGCCCAACCTCATCTAACTATCCTAAGTCTATTATAGAACGAACTAATATACGATACAATAAGGAACGAATAATAGAGATATACAGATAAATGCATAGAAAAAAGTCCGTTAATAACGGACTTTTTTAGTTCCTAAAAATATAATTCCTATTTATACAAATTTGCTATAACTAGCAAAACAATTACCATCTTTTTTCACTTTCATCGAAATGAGAGCCATATGCATAAAAATAAACATATTCCGCCACATAGTATCGATCTGAAGTAAATTTTATATCCACAAAACGATTATCATCTTTTGAAAGTGGTCCTTTAGTAACTAACTTACCATTATAGTCAAAAACCCCTGCACCTTGAACATTAATCTTAACTCCTGAATTACGGTGTTTACGAACATGAATCAATGCCAACCAATCTTCAGATAGAATATTAGGATATAAAGCCTTTATTTCACGCTGATAAGATAAAAAATTATAATTTTTATCATAAGCAAAAATTGCTCTTACACTAAATATTTGCCCATTCTTTTTAACTTCATAAAATTCAGATTCTACCTCTTGTTGTCTCGACTCATTACTTTTTAATATTTGCATAATTTTTTTGTTAACATATACAGATTTATCCTGATTACCATAAACCTTAGTATAATTATCTTTATTCTGCAAATCTACAAATGATATAGCGGATAAATTTAACGGAACCAAAAATTATAGCGAGAATTAATAGTAACACACGGAACATAGAACCTCCTCATTATAATAAAACCAAACTATAAGGACAAATTAATAGCAATGAATAAAAATCTCTAATACTTTTAAACAAACCAAAAATGTTAATATTATACCTTTCTCCATCGCTCACACAAACTCCTCTTTGTATTTTCTCCAGTTTTTATGGATAATTAAACTATACTTGATATATGCCCCGCAAGTAGGTAAGGGTGATTTAGTATGTGTCTCTAACTAGTTTGTAGTTTAGGAGGTGGCATATGAACTCTTTAACTATTATATGGGTTATTGTTTGTGCCTATTTATTACTGAATTTATTGGTCGGCGTGTATTGTCATATTCGTGTAAAAGATAGTACTGACTATCTACTCGCAGGTCGTCGTATTGGGGTTCTTATGACGGCAGGCACGTTAGCAGCTACGGAGATCGGTGGCGGGAGTACCGTTGGTGTAGCCGCGAAAGCGTATGGTTCTTGGGGTTTATCTGCAGGTTGGTACGTAGTATCTGCAGGGATTGGGGTTATTCTCGTTGCTTTTATCGCACCGCTTTTACGTCGTGCTATGGCAACAACAGTGCCAGAGATCATCGGTCGTCGCTTCGGTGGCTCTAGCCATTTAATTACGTCTATTTTGTCCATGCTAGCAACGATTACATTAGCAGGCGTACAGATTACAGCGACAGCAACTATTATTAGCGTTCTCACCGGGCTTTCAACAGAGCTCGCCATCCTCATCTGCGGCGCGGTTCTCGTAATTTACACCATGTCCGGCGGTATGTGGAGCGTAACAATGACAGACGTTATCCATTTCTTCGTTCTCGTTGGGGGGCTTCTCCCTCGCGGTGCCGTTTGTGTTGCACAATGTAGGTGGCTGGGAATCGGTAGTGACAAAATTACCACCTGAACAGCTCGGCTTCACTAAGGTAGGTTGGAAAACCATCATCGGCCTTATTATCATGTACTTCATGACCTTCTCCACCGGCCAAGAGTCCGTACAACGGTACTTCGCCGCGAAGGACGAAAAAACAGCCGTTCTTGGTTCCATCATTTGTGGTATTATCATGGCTCTATTTGCCTTCGTTCCTGCTGTATTGGGCCTCGTAGCATTGGCTGAGTTCCCGAATATCGAAGCGAACAACGCGGTGGCAACGGTTGCACTTAACCTCATGCCTCCAGTAATGGCGGGCTTCGTTATGGCCGCTGTCGTATCGGCTACACTTTCATCAGGCGCAGGAGACCTATTAGGCGCTGCTACTGTATTTACCAAGGATATTGTGGAACATCATTTTGGTAAAAGCCTCACCGATGCTCAGCTCACTAGATATAGCCGTCTATGCGTGCTATTCCTCGGCATTATCGCCATCGTTATCTCCCTTGTAAGCAAAGCCATCATTCCGATGCTCGTATTTGCTTTCACCATGAGATCCGCTGGCCCATTCGCCGCATTCCTACTTGGACTCACATGGAAAAATGCAACAGCAGGCGCTGGCATTTGGTCCATCGTCCTCGGCTCTATCGCAGGCGTGTACTGGGAATTCGTGGGCAACCCATATGGCATTATGTCCATCATCTTTGGTTCCATCGTCAGCCTCATCGTCTTTGTAGCTGTCGTATGCATTGAAAGATCCATGGGCAAACCACCAGCTCCACCGGCAATTCCTGATGATTTAAAAGAATAACTTAAAAAATAATGTAAGAGAACATTCTAAAAGAGTTCTCTAAAGAAAAAACTCCTATTGGCTAATCCAATAGGAGTTTTCCTTATTTTACAAGACCTCAACACATTACGTATTATACACATTCATCACAATTTGACGATATATCATAACCTTACTATAATATAGATAGATAGTCAGACGAGTAGTGACGTCAGGCTCATCTCTAAATCAGTAAAAAATTAGGAAATGGCCTTTCTGTTTACTTAGCTACCATGCGGTAACGGAGGGCTATTTGCTTTTTGTAAGGCAAATAAGGGCTACCAGTGCTCCAAAAGCAATGACAATAGCCAGTACTTGTAAAAGGAGCATGATTATTTCATAATCACTCATAGGCTTATCCCTCCCTTCGATGACGAAGAGAGGCCCAACCTCGTCTAACTATCCTAAGTCTATTATAAAACGAACTAATATGCGATACAATAAGAAATGAATAATAGAAATATATAGATAAACACTGAAAAGACCGCACCCCAAGGTACGGTCTTTTTCTTATTTCTTTAGCTTCTTTTCTATCTTGATTCTTAACTGGTTAGCGTTTTTAAAGTCTAAATATTCCATCATATTGCGTAACTTTAGATGATTGTATTTAGTTTTACCATCTTTATACGACAATACCATAACATAGGAGTATTCATCATCTTGTATCAAATGGAGTATACGTGATAGCTTACCAGGGTTGTATTGATCCATGATATAGGTAGGAACACCATTATTCAACACCATCGCAGATTGGATTGGTACATTTTGTAACAATAATTTAGAGGATCTATAGATAATATCGTTAAAAACACGTTTAGGATATGCAACCATTGGATGATCTTTCCTCTGTATAAGACCTCTTGTTACAACCAGCCGCATGTCTGGTCCCTCATATACACGACCTTCTGCATGTGGCCCCTCTTTCATTTCTGATTGTAACTGCATCCCCTTAGGCAAACGATAGGTTACATTCCCCCATGTAACAGCATCACTTGTACGATCTACATCATCTATTGGCTGTAGTGATGGTATTACAAAATTAGCCATTGTACTCTCTACCTTAGTAGTAATTGGGTGATTTATATGGCCAAGCACTGCCACATAATTGTGGTTTGGTTGTTTATCAAACGTAATAGCAGCCATCATTAAAGGTGTATTCTCACTAAGATATTTGTCTGTTATACTCCAATTTCCTTTAGTAATACCAGGGTAATTAAAGGCACCCTTTTGTTTAGCCGATTTATAAACTGCATCATCTACAAAGCTTTCACTAGAACTAACAAGCCCAGCAATAACACTGCTTTCAACAGCAAAGAAGATACCTCATTTTTCTGATGAGCGTCTTTATAAAAACTTCCAGTTACAACAATAGGCACGGTCATTTTAGCCCGATGGTCACCTTCGTGCAGCAAGATAACCGTAGATTCATGAGAAGATATATCCATAGACTTATCATGTGCTTTCTTCCATCGTTCTGCCTGTTCTACACTTCTTTTATTCTCTTCTACCTGTTTATCTAGCATTTCATATATATGCTTGCGCGCTAAAATAATTGCACTCGCATTAGCATTCAGAGCTTCACCATAACGATAGTTCTGATATGCAGTATCTGGAATACTAGCGTCGGCCCCTGGTACAGGCGGCTGTCCTTCAGGAACAGTATATTGCGCTGCATCAATAGGCATGGTGAAAGCTACTGTCACAACCAAGCTCAACAAAGTACTTTTTAGTTTCATATACACCTCTCAAACAATAATAGGCACGTTCTCTCATTAGTATAAGTATACTATATCCACGAGAACGTGCCTATTTATGCTTATTGTAATTTTTTCAACGCTGCTTTAATTTCGTTTACTTCAGCCCGTAGTTCTTCGTTGTCTGCACGCAGTGATGCGTTGTCAGCTTGTAGGTCTTTGATTTGTTTTGCCATTTCAAAGCGGCTTGTTTTAAGTGTCGGATCTTGTTCGCCCACTTTGAAAGAAGCACCGATGTTAAACATGCTTTCACCACCAACGGTAACACCAGCATGAACCATGGAGTTTTCGTTCGGCTGATAGGACGCACCGATAGCGCCCGCATTTGAGTTCTTGTAATGGCCTACACTAGTCGCAAAGGACCATTTATCGTTTGGATTGTAGTCGAGATAATGGAGGCCCGCTAGTGCCGCAGAGGCAGCGCCAACCTTGGACACCTGACGATCCGTATAGGACTTGGCGTTATTAAGCACCTTGTCACCAATGTTAACCGTATTATTTTCGAGCGTAGAAATGCGATTCGTATTATTATCGACCTGCGTTTTCACTTCGTGCAACTGACTACCGTTGATAGCATCAGTAGACGTCTTGGAAACCTCGCCCTTAGACACATTTACGATTTTATTATTCCCATTATCGAGGCCTTTGTTAGTGAGAGACACCGTTTTCTCATTATCATGGTCCCCATCGGTAGTCGTGATGGTCACCCCGTTATACCCATAATTCGTATTGTATTCAGTGCTGTTCTCATTATCATAGTGCACAATCTTCGTGCCATCTGTACTGAGCTCAGACTTATCACCACTTTGTACATTGCTCATGGTAAAAGTTTTAGGCTCCATCTGAGCCATGTATTTATTTTCTTTTCGATCGAGGATGGCCAAACCATAATCCTCTAACCAAACGAGCTCATGAGTGCCGTTATACATATCAAAGTAACCCGCACCAATGCGCGAATGACGATCATCAGGATGGCCAGCATTCTCTTCTACCGTATCACTAATAGATATACCATCAGATTCGATGCGAATACCATGGTTAATATCACCACCAGAACCTATAAACGTCCCTTGGTATGTAGGATAATTCGTCATCGAAATTTCATAATTCGTAGAACCATCCGCATTCGCACTCCTATTAACCAACAAATTCTCACTATTTGTAGAAACAGTAGAATCTGCATGAACCGTTAAACCATTTGTACTCAACACAGACACAACACCGGCTAACAATAAAAACTTTTTATTCATTATAATTCCCCTTATATTTACAGCTAGAACCCTATCCATACAAACCCTATATTGCATGAATCCAATAATACATAACTATTGCTGCTTTAATTACTATAAACAGTCAATGAAACCTCATTGCTACCAAAGAATATGTATTCACCATGACCAATAGAGAATACACCTTGGAATGTATTCTTTGAAAGCTCAGATGGCATTCGATTAAATTGATAGAAGTTATAATAATCAATCATAGATGCATCAGTACCCAATCCAGACTTATCAAAATGACTACCTTTACCAGTAATTGTAATAACTGTAACCATATTATGGTCAAGACCAACGCTAAGACCTAAATCCATATATTTTAAGGTCTCACGTCCACTAACATCACTAGAACTTGGAGCACCAATCAGATCAATTACCTGTTGTCGAGTCATTCCTAAATGTACACCACGAACAGATTCATAATGCTCCTTTTGCAATCGATTAGTTAATTGACTTTTTTTATTCATAATCAAGGTTCTATGCTCACCATTCCCCAACCACTCTAGATGAATAGCTTTTCTACCTTGAGCCTCTTGAATAATAAAAACACCGGCTCCAGGATAACCACCAACAAAATCAGCACCATCAACAATACGGCAACCATTAATATATCCGTTAGAAATACTTAATACCTTATTGCCACTAGCATCATACCAATCACCAGCAACTTTTTGAGAAGCACGAATAACTAAATCTAATGGCATTTGAGCTGCCTCAACTATTAAAGTAGAAAATAAACAAGCAATACTAAAGCACATACACACAAATAATCTCAATATTGATTTCATATCTAATCTCCCTAATCCCCATATATATAGATATCAAATAAAAATTAATCGAATCTTATAATCCCAACAGTACAAAACACATTATTTATCAACACTATACTACATACAGTTAAATAAATAATTATAAATATAAAAACCCTTTTATAAAATGAATATAAAAATGAAATAGCGAACTTGTAGATTTTTTTAAAGGTAGCCGTAATTTAATGGCCTAAAAATATAAAAAAAGAGACTGTCTCAAAGCAGTCTCCTCTTTTGTTTCTCTATTTTATACTCTGTCTCTTATAATATTTGATCTATACCTCAAAGTATGATCTAATATTTATAAGAAAAGTATTTATTGTATACGGGGGTAGTAATATGGGGATTATTAACTCAAATCTAACCAAATTAGGTTCTTTTTTAGGAAACGAGAAGCTTTACATTCCAGAATATCAACGGGGCTACTCTTGGGAAGAGACTCAACTAGATGACTTTTGGCAAGACTTGAAACAAATTTATGAAGAAAATACACATGATGAACACTTTCTTGGACAAGTTGTTATTCACAAAAACAAGGAAGATGGTAAGCGCTATATTATTGATGGCCAGCAACGTATCTCAACCACAATTATCTTCCTAGATATTCTACGTACAAAATTTAAAGAAATTGCCGAATCAACAAACAATAATGATGCAAATGACGACTCAGAGGATATTAATGCTAAATATATTGGCCGCATATCGGAAAGCAAACGCGAGCAGTATTTATCTATGGGTGGTGTTGATAAAGAGTTCTTCTTTGAATATGTACAAAAACGTGGCGCCATTGATTATAGTGACAAAAAATTTGATAAAAAGAAACTTAAACCATCTAACTATAATATCTTCTATGCAAGTAAATTCTTTAATGGAAAGGTAAATGAATTTCTTAAAGATAATGAGTCTAATCAATACAAAGCACTAAATAAACTATACCAAGCCTTAATCAATCAGTTTATTCTTATGACTGTTGAAACTGACGATATCAATGAAGCGTATATAATCTTTGAATCGCTCAATGCGCGTGGTAAAGCACTAGAAACAGCAGACTTATTAAAGAATCATATTTTACGTGTAGCACAAAGTGACTTATCTAGCGCCACTGAAACCTGGAATACTATTATTGATAATCTTGATAATATAGATCCAACAAAATTTATTCGCTACTATTGGAACAGTACAAAGCGCTTTGCCCGAGAAAAAGATTTATTTAAAGAATTACGTACAGATATAAAAACACAATCTGATGTTAATACATTATTAGCAAATCTACGGTTTCTATCTAAAGTATGTGCAGCAATACTACACCCTGACGACAACAAGGACTTTGATTTGACTGAGCTAAACGAACGTCTTATTGAGATGCAAAAACTAGATGCATCCTCATATATTCCTATAATCTTTGCCTTAAGATTACAAAACTACTCTGAAGAAGATATAAATGAGGTTTTGAAAGCGATAGAAACACTAGTAGTTCGTAACTTTGTTGTTTCAGGACTTGTTGCAAATAAATATGAACTTGTATTTGCACAAATCGCTAAAAGTATTAGCGATAAAACTTGGCCACCTAATAGTGATAGCGCATCCAGTAAAAAGCCAACAAAAGATGATATTCTAAAAAAACTATATTCTCTTATGGTATCAGATGAGGAATTCATCAATAACTTCAGAATCTTCAACTCCAAGAAAAATGCAGTTATACGCTATTTACTTCGTAAAATTAATAACTTTGATATCAACGAAACCAAAATTGTAGATGACTCAAACCGAGTTCATGTTGAACATATTCTCCCTAAGAAGATCAATGATGAGTGGATCAACTTCAATGATGAAGACCACGAAACATACCTATGGCGTTTAGGTAACCTAACTCTATTAGGCCAAGAATATAACAATAGAGCTAAGAACAAAGGCTTTGATAAAAAGAAAGAAATCTATAAGAAATCCGAAATTAAAATGACACGTGACCTTGTCTCCATTGATGATTGGACTACTTTTACAATCGTAAAACGACAAGAAGACTTTGCTGAAATAGCACTAAAAATTTGGCCTAGAAATTAATATTACAATATATAATATTTATCAAATAATCATATAAGCAATACAAAAAGGGTTGTAACAGAATGTAGTCTAACCACATTCTGATTACAACCCCTTTTTAAGAGTGAAAGCCTTTTAAGTGTATTTATGATCAGCTAATTTTATTTCTCCCGTATTTTGTTTTCCCTATAAATTCTCCTCCTTTTCTCTCCCCTTTTAACCATACTTTCACCACCTAACTAATCGTTATCTCGTTAGGTCTCTCCAGGCGATAAATAGTTCGGCCACGACTTGTGGGTTTTGGCTGAGTTTGATGCGGGCTAGCATTTTGCGCACGTAGTTGCAGTGTTCTAGCATGGCTTCGTTCAGTTTGTGTTTAACGTGACGTGGGGATTGGTACACCAAATCGGTTCAAAGTTCCCCACATGAATATAGCTCGTATCGGGTTCCGGACCTTCCGTAACGATATATTCATAGGGTATAGCCACGTTAAAGAGGCCATACACCACGTCTTTGCCGACAGGACGCCGACATTTGATATGGGCAAAGGTCAGATGCGGACCATAGGTCTTAGGCGATGTATAGCTACTACGCCGACCGTCGCTGGTCATAATATAATTGGGCCTCAGCCCTTCCTGTAGCGCCAGCTCCCGCGTAATGGTGCGCATCGGCAGACAGACCAGTTCTTCACGGCCATCTACGAAATAGCACTTCGTACTGTCACCACCAGGCTCATAAGTAGGAATAAAACAAACAATGTGGTTCTTTGGATTCGTATAGATCAAATCCAAATCCTCTCCCTTAGATAGCCGAGCGGCCATCATATCTGTTAATTCATCATGTGTTATCATAGGAATTCTCTCCCCTCTAATTAGGAACATTCCTTTCAACAATACAATGAACACGTGTTCTGTGAAAGCAGATTCGCATGCTTTAATCTGCTGTTGATTTAATTGTATATCAGTCTGTATAATTTGTAAATATATACACAAAACTATAGAAATTTATGTAAAATTAAAGACTTTAAGATCTTGTAAAACTAATGGTTACTTATATGTGTCATTATTTTTCTCATTTAAATTGAGAATTGCATATTTTATGTATATCTGTTAATCTAGATTAATGTAATTATACAAAAATCAGAATATAAATAAGAAATTAAATTATAGTAACACATATTATTTAATACGAACTAGACTCTAATAGACTAATATTCATATGTTTACACTACATATTCTAATCGATTCAGAGTTCTAAGAATCTCATATGTATATAACTCTAATACGTGTATAGTTCTAATGAATGTATAGCCCTATTGTATTCGTATCTAATGTACTCGTAGTTTCTTAAAGTCCGTCGTTAGGTATCTGCGCAGCTTCCGAAGGGCTCGTTCATGGCGTCGTTGGATAGCTTGGCGGCTACAGTTCAGCTCTTCACTGACCGATACCAAGCTTTGGCATTCTCCGTAAACGCGACGCAATAGGTCGCGCTGATCTGAAGACAGTCTGCCTAACGCCCATACGAGACGGGCTCGTAAGCGTTGTTCCTCATCAGCCGTCATGATCATGTCCGCTATATTTTCTCCAGACGAGAAGATATCCATACCAAACGTGACCTCTCCATCTTCGGTGATGCGGTCTGGAATGTGAATCTCACGATGATTACGTAACCGTTCTCGTTTCCAATACCGCATATAACCATATCTAATGCCAGCTTTCACAAAGCCAGGGAACGGTACAGCCCCTTTCAGATCAAAGCTATAAATCGATTCCAAGAGTATGGCCCATAGATAGCTCTCTAGGTCTTCCCTAAACTCGCGGTTCCCGGTCCGATTCGTATAGTGCAAGATGAGTGGTCGATACCTGTGACAGAGCTCTATTTGTGCCGCATCATGGCGCAGCTCATCAACAGACCACGGCTGATATCCAACGGTCTGAATCCGCATGTTCGGATTTTGACAAATCGACACAAGGCTTTTATCCGATAAGGATGTTAATACCTGATGCCCACAAATGAGGGTCTGTAATTTCAACTCCTCTGGCACCTGTACTTTAGTTCCTTAGAAAGTACTTCGTTAGAAGTTTTTTCTGCAGGTGATAGCTCCTCAGGTTGTACTTTTTCAGATTGTGCTTTTGTAGAATGTGCTTTTTCAGATACTGATTTTCTAGTAACTAATTTCTCCGATTGTAGGCTTGCAGTTTTAATACAGGTTCGTTGTACTAACGGTTCTTCGTTTGTGTATAACATAAATCCCCTTTCCTGCCATGGCATAGCGCTTATCTACACAATAACGTGGATTGGAGATTTTGACAAATTGGCAATTCTTTTGAATTCCGTCATATTCTGTTACAATCTAATATTAATTTCTATCTCTGAAAGGACATAACTATACACCTAGATAGGTAATTGCTGAAAATGAAATATAATCAAAATAATATGACACATAAATAGGATTCAAAAGAATACTACGGCAAAATAAATAAACAACACAAAAAGACACCACAGAGGAAGTGTGGTGTCTGATTAAATTGTCTGATTAAATTGCAATACAGGAAGCTTCCACAAAGTCTTTCAGTTGTGGTTTTACGTAGGTTTGGTACACGTCTGCACCGTTACCACGCACGATGTCGCCCCAGTATTTATACACATAGCGGTACCAGAAATGGAACATGCTATTGGTAAAGTGGTAATCTGCGTATTTCGCAGGTCCACGGCTATTCGCTTGGATACGACCTACGAGACCCATTGCCATGAGGTCATTTAAACGAGATGTAAAGGTGCCGCTTTTAATTTGGCTAGCTTGTAAAAGCTCCACGTAGTATGGTCTTTCAAGGGTAGCAAGGCCAGATAGGATAGCGTTAGCACCTGTTATATTTTTCATATCTCGATGTAAGATATGTTGTGTTTCTTCAAATAGAGCGCCCGATACGGAGAAGAACAAATTAATGATATTCGTATCGATGCTTTCACCATTATCAAAGTACTGCACATACGCAGGTAGACCGCCTGTTACGGCGAATACGGTACGCAAGTCATCCTTAGCATAGTGAAGGCCTAAGGATTTCATATCCACCAAGGAGAACGGTTTCACCTCAAAATATTCCGACACATAGGGACCGATTAGACTGCGATCGCCAATGATGCGACCATCGAGCTGTTCTAAACCATTGGCCATCAAAATGATGTTCAACTGGCTCGTTTCTTTATAGGTATCTAACAAATCACGCAAGTGTATGGGGAACTGAGGTACAGCCTCCACCAAGGAAGGGTAATCATCAATCACCACAGTCTGAGGCGTTTTCACACTGCTTTCAAATAGACCCTCAAAAGCCTCTTGCAAGCTAGTGATCGGTTCGAATTTGTCCTGCTCATCGGTAGGAACAAAACGTGCCTCAAGAGCTCGATTCATATCGGCTACATGGATTGCTTCATTAGCCATGCGACCTGCCAAGTATAACGCCTTATGACGTCGTACAAGCTGGGAAAGCCACATAGGATTTGCCACTGCGATGCGGACCGTACACAACACACAAACTCATTTGATTCATCGCAATACGGGACTGGATACTCTCAATAATTTCAGCACGTCCCACAAAAATTCATATACTCTCACCTCCAACATTCTATGGAGATTATTATATCATAAATTTAAAACAAATATAAACTTATTTTCATAATATTAACATGACTTTTTATTATGTTATTTTTTTTACGCATAACATATACTTATTTAATGGTTTACTTTTTACCCATTCGATTGTGGAATCCCTTTTATTTACTGCATTCTTATAGGTCTATCCTCATCACGTCAACATACAATATTCCGTATATAATCTTTTTTATACTCAACACATATAAAAAGACGTGCCTACCATAAGGTATAGCACGTCATATGACTCGTAGGTAATAAGGATATTTATATAGTCGTTTCTTTATTGTTATAGTTGTTTCTTTATTGTTGTAGTTATTTCTTTATTGTTGTAGTTGAGTTTGCATCTTCATGAGCAAAATATGCTTAACCGCATCATTGAGTCGGTCATTTGAAATGGTTCCGTTCGCCACTGCTTGCATAAGTGCGCGATGGACTTCATCGATGTGACCCGTATCCGCATCAAGGAGGACGAGGTCACTGCCTGCTACGATGGAGTTAACTGCAAAGTCCCCTATCTTTTGGTTTGCTTGCAAGGCCCCTACATCGACACGGTCGGTCATAACCACGCCGTTATAACCTAGCTCGTGTCGTAGCCAGTCCGTTATGATTGCTTTCGAGTTACTCGCTAGGTGTTCATTATCGATGGCAGGGATTTGCACATGGCTTATGACGAGCATGTACGTATTCGCTGTCGTCTGTGTAATGAGCCGTTTAAATACGGACACATCGTTGTTGTTCAGATAGGCCTTTGCATCATTAGCGGTCGCAAAAGATGCATCACCAAGGCTCACTGTTGGGAAATAGTTATAGGCAAACCACATGTGGTTGATTTGGTAACGCTCCGCCATGGCCAGATCCATATGCCCGGCCCACGTAGGGTCAGATGTATAGGACACATTCGGCACCCCTAGGTTTGCATTTGGTCCCATAATGAGGTTAAAGCCCATATCGCGCATTTCGATGGCCGATCGAGTCACTAAATTGATGATCCGTTCCATCGGTAGTTGCCCCCAACGATTTGGCTCTGGCAAGCGCAAGAAACTTTCATTCGTACTCAACACCTTATCCCGATTGATACCGATGTATGGCGTCACCATACTCGCCGTTGTGGCCGTTTGCATGATATCGCTGGTGAAAGCTTTCACTTGGTTTATTATTTAGATTTTCATTAGTTAGCATAACGCCGCTCACACGGTATTTCCTGATGACATCCTTTTGGGACTGTCCTACCGTGCTGCCGTGAAGGCTAATCATCATCAGTTGACCTATCTTGTCCTCTTGAGACATAGCCCCAAGCCAGGTGTTCACCTTCTCAGGAACAGGTTTGTCTGATTGCATGACGGCCCGATACGATACAGTTCGTACCTCTTCCTGCTCTGCCTGACTCTCATGTTGGCATCCCGCAGTACCGATGGCGGCGACTATCAAGGCCATGCCACATAAGGCACGCCGTAAAAACAAGTTCATCTCTCCACAAAACTCCTTGCTGAACTCTCTTACACATTACTTATCTATATATTATACACTATATAATTCATCTTTTCCTCATGTGAAAGCTAATTTCCTATACTAATTTATCATAATAAAGTTATAAAGTAACAGTAACAATTACTATACAAAACAATCCATTGATATGAAGTCATTATGATAGTACATACAGTCACAATCTAGTGCCTTATGAGATCCATACATATAACATATACAAAACTATAAGAAGGATAAACATAAAAATCCTACGAATCGCATGTAAGGTGACACTCAGTAGTCAATATCTACACAAGTATCAAGTCACTCATGACCCGTAGGATTTATGTATGTTCAGTTAGTTACCCATATACCAGTCTAATCACGCCAATGTATAGATGTACGTATCGGCAAATTACATTCGAAACGATCCGTACTGACCGAATTAGCTACATGGTAATACGATTAGCCCTTATATTTAGGGGATGTTGAGCAAGTTTCAGGTGTTACGTCTTTGCGATCACCAAGAACCGCGCTGCGGTTTGTGTAATGTGTATGCAAGAGTTCATGTGCCTTATGTCCCAATGGTTCACCCAAGAAGTCTTTGTATAAGGCTTGGATTTCTTGGTTTTCATAGGAAGCAACCCATTTGTAGTTCGCATCAGCTTCGTAAAGACCGCCAATACGAGCTTCCTTAGTTTTCACAGCTTGAGGCAATTTAGTGCGCGGTTGACCACCGCCACCGATACAGCCACCTGGGCAAGCCATAACTTCGATGAAGTCATAGTGTTTATCGCTGTCTTTCAAGGCATTAAGGAAGTCACGTGTGTTTTTACCACCATGCACTACAGCAACAGACAAAGTTACATCATCACCTAATTGAACAGTAGCCTCTTTAACGCCTTCCATACCACGAACGTCTTCGAGGTGTGTCAATGCATATGGAGGTGGCTCTTTATCAGTGATAAGCTTGTATGCTGTACGCATAGCTGCTTCCATAACACCGCCAGTGTTACCGAAGATGATGGAGGCCCCAGTTTCCATACCGATTAAGTCATCGAATTGGGATTCTTCAATGGCATTGAAGTCGAGGTTTTCCTCTTGAATCCAACGGATGAACTCACGTGTGGTGATGGAGATATCTGTATCCATGCCAAGGGATTCATCATTATGGTAACGAGCCGCTGCATTTTCTTCTTCCCGTTTTGTTTCTGCTTTTTTCGCCGTACAAGGGTTTACAGATACGGATACGATATTGCTAGGATTAATGCCTTTTTTCTCAGCAAAATATGTTTTAATCATAGCTGCTTCCATAGCGATACAAGAACGTGTGGAAGACAAGTTAGGAATCAATTCAGGGAAGTAGATTTCCGCAAAGCGCACCCACGCTGGGCAGCAGCTTGTGAACTGAGGAATTTGACCACCATTTTTAAGGCGTTCTACAAGCTCAGATGCTTCTTCCATGATAGTTAAGTCCGCACCAAAGTTAGTGTCTACTACATAGTCCGCACCTAATGCACGCAATGCACCAACCATTTTACCTTCAAGGAATGTACCTGGTTCGTAACCGAAGCCTTCGCCGATAGCTACGCGAACAGCTGGAGCTGTTTGAATAACAACGATTTTTCAGGATCTGCAAGAGCGGCTTTCACCTTTTCAAGCTCGGATTTAGCATGCATGGAGTCGAATGGACATGCAGCCGCACATTGACCACAATGGATACATACAGGCACGTCGCCATTTGCATCGAGATCGTAGTAGTCGAGTACGCTCATTACGTCCGCACAAGCGCGACGGCATAACGTACAGTTTTTACACTTAGAAATGTCGTGATAAATGGATGGATTGTCGAGCGCAATCGGCACGCGTTTATCGATAAATTCGTATTGAGACATGAGGACCTCCTCTAACAAACTAAAACTAGCAAACCTTTAAAAGAAATAGGCCAAACTACAGAGCACTGTGCTCAAGGCGTACTTCCACATCTTACCTTTAGTATACGCTATAGTGAAAGTTTATACTATGTAGAAATGTTACACTTTTGTGCAAAATTATGACCAATCAACCCTCTCTAGATGACATAATATTGCGCATAGCATTCTGCATAGCATTGTGCGTGATATTGCACATGCCATTGTACATAACATTCTACGTGATATTATACATAACATTCTACGTGATATTATACATAACATTCTACATGATATTGTGCGTAAGAATATTTCAATAAAAGATAACTTACAAAATGCGTAATAATATTCCCATTGTACCACGAATAAATAAATAATTCACCAGATTTTAGGGAATTAAAGGTAGTAAAAAAACGCACGCCCTCAAATGAGAACGTGCGTATGTAGGCTTTCACCAAAAATCATAACCCTCGGAGGATCAGATTATTTGTCACCCCAGATAAGTGTGTATACAGCGTATGCAGGAGTACCTTGTTCAACCTTACGAGTAGATTTGTTAGGTTGTTCTTGTTTTACTACTTCGCCTTTTGGATTGTAAAGAGTAACCTTAACGTCTTTTACTTCGCGTTTTTTGTGGTTAAACTCTTCAGTTACGATGTAGTGGTAACCTTCGTAGTCCATAGCTTTGATGTCCAAAACAGCTTTTTTGTCATCTTTTTTAACAGAATCGTTATCGATAGACCAAGTGATGCCATTGCTATCAGTACCAACAGTATACCAATTTGCTGCATCAACACTACCGATGCCACCAATCAATAAAGCGCCTGCTGCCAAAACAGCTGCCAATGTTTTTTTCATATGTTTACCTCTCGATTTAAATACAAGAATACAAAAACTAGTATATTCGATGAAACTAAATATTTTATGAAAGACAAACGTGCTCAATTATTAAGACTTCATAAACTAAATATTCCCTTACCCCAAATGCTATTCCCTTATTTTAGACCATAAAATAAGGGAATAAATCTTATATTATAGTTTGTGAACTCTAAGAACGATATTCAGATTTAATAAATGATACACCATTTCGCTTTAAATTAATCCATAACCCCTTGCCTCTTAATGATTCTTGATTCAATACCTCATAAACAAAAAGCCAATCTTCGTTCATATTAAATTCTAATAGTTCTTTGGCGTGCTCCACTAAAACTTTTTTTGCCATCTTTTTATATTAAATTTCTTAAAAATATAAGTAATATAAAAGTTTAGATATACAATCGCCCTTTAATATATCATCAAAAATTTAATGAGGTTAAAGTTACATTATATTTAATACAGAAAAAGAGTGCATATGATATCCCTTCATAATTATGTCTTTTTTTATAGAATCCAAATAAAGAAGAGATGTAAATTCTTTTTATCAAACTGTCATCAACAGAATAGCAGTTAAATAAATAATCAGATAATAGTGGTAATAAATAAGGATAAATAATTGCCCAATGCAAAACTGTATCAACAATATAATCTCCAACACGTTTATTTACATTCAGGGATTTAAGTACTTTTTATTGCATAATTTATTGGGGCCGCATTACCGTTATTAGCCTTCATTGCCTGAAGAGACATATCTAAATATCTTTTTATAGATTTAAGTTCTATTGCGCCATACTTACCTTCTACCGGAACTACACCTAAATTATGAATCCATTCATCCTCTGCACTTAATGGTAGCTTTTAAAATTTCTGTTTTCTTTTTGATTCACTGATAAATTAAAATTCTTTAATTCACTAACTAAATCATTAATAAAACTTTCTGCTTGTTCATAAGTTTCAGTAACACAACAATAGTCATCAATATTTCTAATGAATCTATAACCTTTTTTTCATATAAGTTTTTGATCAACTCGAGTCAAAAATTATCTCAGACAAAAAGATTAGATGTATGTGGACCAATTAATAAACCATTTGTTTCTCCATGTTTTTATATTTCTAACATTGTAATCAATTATATTAGTCCAAAGATGCTTGTTACTGCTTTCTTTTTTTGCCTCATCCTTTCCGAGTAAAGCCCAACTGATACTATGACTATATATACTAGGATAACAAGAAGTAATATCACTTTTTACTACATATTTTTTTACCAATTGATAGCTTTCTTATAGGATCCCCATCATCATTAAGATTTTTTTATAATTCATCTCAAATAAAGATTCATTACAAAAATTTTTTTCTAATATGAATTCTGCTAATTTTATGAGCATGTGATTCTGTTATTTCTCTAAAAATATTTCTGTAAATCTGTCCAATATCGTTCTAACGTAAAGCATAAACAAGCATAGGAAAAAAAGGATTTGGAATCCCAAGTTGTCTTGGTATATTTACATTTCTAATAGATTCATAATAAATATATTCTCTTGGCTCAGATTTAATTAAAGTTTTATTCTTTTTGCCCAATCACAAAACTCTACGGATGAAAAAATAGGAGGTAGTTTTTCAGCAAACAAACCATAAGCAAGCAAACCATAAGATAGTTCTGTTGGCTTGATGGAATCCATATAATACGAATATGATTTTCCCATAAATACTCCTCTTATACTCAGGTTATAATTATTATTTAAAGGACTCACATAAGTTCTTGTATCAATGTATAAATATGGTAAATCACCCGATTAGAATTAGAATAGAACGTAATCTATCTCCTAAACAACTTAGGTCACTATGGAGGTCGATAAGAGATAGAACCATTTCTACTAGTCGAGGAAATTTACCAAATCAAGTGATACACGTGATCTAGGTTACTTCCTTCTTGTATTTGTACTTTTGTATTTGCTAATGTTTCAGAGCCAATCATATAGCCTTGTGGGTTATATGTTGTAACATCAATGAGCTGTACTGTTTTATCAGCACGATTGAATGTCATTGTATAAATGGAGTGATCTCCATTAGGATCTACAATCTTCAAACGCAATGTAGCGCGAGCATCATTTTTATCAACAGAATCATTGTCGATATAACCAGTACGACCATTTTGATCCGTATCAAGCGCATACCAACTTTCAGCATGAGACACGCCAACACCAGCGCTAAATAACAAACCTGCTACTGCTAAACATGCAAACCATTTTTTCATAACCGTTCTCTCCTGATTAGAAAATCTAAACAACTATGCATTTCGCATAATACAATTCACTATGACTTCATTATAACACCATAATTGCATATTACTAATAAAAACTCTATTAAATGCATAAATTATATAGAACCCCTAAGGAACGTCTAGCGAGGCCCCTATGGATTAAATAATCGTATTGTAATAGGGATGCCCATACTAAGATTAGCGTAAATTAGAAATAAAAAGGCCCAACACTTCTATGAAAACGACTTAGCTCGCTTTGGAGGCTTTCATAGAAGTGTTGGGTCTACTATCTAAACACACAGTCTAGAATGGGCATCCCTACACCGAAGGATTATTTACCCCATAGGGCCTTCATAACTTCCGCGCCCATGGTATCATCTTCAATTTTTGTAGGTTTTTGTGCGTCTTTGCTGGACAATAACGCTACGCCTGCAGCACTGTATACTGTTGTATCAAGTTCTGTCCATGTTTTTTCTTTGCGATCGATGCGTACTGTGTAGATGTATGTGAAGCCTTCTACATTGTTAATTTTAACAAGTACTGTTGCCGCATCATCTGTTTTATATACAGAAGAGTTGTCGATAAACCATGCTGCATCATCAGCATCAGCATCGATATAATACCAATCAGCGGCACTCGCTTGGCCAAAGCCACCTACAAAGAAAACCCCTGCTGCAAACATAGCAGCTAACCATTTTTTCATTTCTAACTCCTTAACGCTAGAGACGACCATCTAAGATGGCCGCCCATAGTTACTTACATATTTGTATCTTAATTACTCAATTATATTGCTTATAGTATGCTCTAGCTCATTAGCTTATAGCTTATTTAACTCGTTAGCTTATAAATTTATGAGCTTAATGTTCTTCAGCTTATTATTCTTCAGTTACATCTTCTTCGATTTCAGAACCTGGAATAACAGCAATGCTAGCTACTTTATCACCTTCGTCGAGGTTTTGTGTTTTCACACCAGAAATAGCTTTACCTTTCTTCACAGCAATATCATTCATGTTAAAGCGGATGATTTTGCCTTGTTCAGAGATAAGCATTACTTCATCATCGTTATGAACAACTTCAACGGCAACTACGTCACCTGTTTTGTTCGTAATCTTGAAGTTCTTAGAGCCTTTACCGCCGCGTTTTTGCAATGTGTAAGCTTCCGCATCATTGCGTTTACCAAATCCTTCTTCGGAGATAGTAAACACTTGTGCTTCGCTTTCATCAGCATTAATAACACCAGCACCTACAACCACGTCGCCTGCATTGAGTTTAATGCCCCGCACGCCGTGAGCCGCACGTTTCATAAGGCGTACATCGCTTTCACTGAAACGAATAGCGATACCCAATTTAGTACCAATCAAGATATCTTGGTCACCAGTCGTTACGTTGACGGAAATCAAGTGATCCCCTTCGTCGAGGTTGATAGCGTTGAGACCAGAACGACGAATGTTGCGGTATTCTTCGATAGCTGTACGTTTTACAACGCCGAACTCAGTTACCATGAATAAGTTTACATCTTCTTGAACGCGTTCAAGGTCGATCATAGTCGTAACGGATTCGCCTACAGCTAGTGGCAATACGTTAACCATGGCAGTACCGCGAGAGTTGCGGGAACCTGCTTCTGGCACTTCGTATGCTTTGAGGCGATATGTACGGCCTGTGGACGTAAAGAACAACAATGTATTATGCGTACGAACATGCATAATTTGTGTTACATAATCGTCTTCCTTCGTCTTCATGCCGATAACGCCAGCGCCACCTTTATGTTGATTGCGATATACGTTCGCGTTCATCCGTTTGATGTAACCTTGTTTAGTCAAGGTAATAACCATCTCTTCATCAGCGATGAGGTCCTCTACATCAAGGTCGGACGTATCGATTGTGATTTCAGAACGACGAGGGTCGCCGTATTTCTTCTTCATATCTTCTAGTTCGTCTTTGATGATTTGACGTTGACGCGCTTCGCTAGCCAAGATAGCTTTCAAGTCTTCGATCAATGCCAACAATTCCTTGTATTCGTCTTCGATTTTCTCACGTTCCAAGCCTGTTAAACGGCGTAAACGCATGTCGAGGATGGCTACTGCTTGTTTCTGAAAGCCCGAATTTTTGCATCAATGCGTTACGTGCGATTTCGTCAGTTTGAGAACTGCGGATTGTAGCGATAACTTCATCGATGTGGTCGAGGGCGATCAACAAGCCTTCCAAGATGTGTGCACGCGCTTCGGCTTTGTTAAGCTCGAATTGAGTACGGCGTACGATTACATTGAGACGGTGATCTAAGTAGTAACCCAATACTTCTTTCAAATTCAATACGCGTGGATGACCATCTACGAGGGCCAACATAATCACGCCGAAAGATTCTTGAAGTTGAGTGTGTTTATATAATTTGTTAAGAACGATATCTGGTTGCACGTCAGCGCGCAATTCGATAACGATGCGCATACCTTGACGGTCAGATTCGTCGCGAAGTGCTGTGATGCCATCAATAACCTTGTCGCGGCTCAAGTTCGCAATCGTTTCGATAACGCGAGCCTTGTTAACTTGGTATGGAATCTCAGTCACTACGATTTTATGCTTGCCCTTCGCCATTTCTTCAATGGTTGCACGAGCGCGCATTTTTACGCTGCCACGACCTGTGGAGTATGCTTTTTTAATGCCTTCCCGGCCCAAAATGAGCGCCCCAGTCGGGAAGTCTGGACCTTTGATTTGCGTCATCAATTCGTCCACAGTTACTTCTGGGTTATCGATGAGCATGGTAAGGCCATTACATACCTCGTTAAGGTTGTGCGGCGGAATATTTGTCGCCATCCCTACGGCGATACCGCTGGAACCATTGATGAGAAGATTTGGAATCTTCGCTGGCAATACGGTAGGTTCTTGCAAGCTTTCATCATAGTTCGGCATGAAATCAACAGTTTCCTTGTCGATATCAGCGAGCATTTCTTGCGTAATTTTCGCCATACGTACTTCGGTATAACGCATCGCAGCGGCACTATCGCCGTCGATGGAACCAAAGTTGCCGTGGCCGTCTACCAAGAGGTAGCGCGTATTGAAATCTTGCGCTAAACGAACCGTTGCGTCGTAAACAGATCTATCACCATGTGGATGATATTTACCGAGTACGTCACCGACGATACGAGCGGATTTCTTGTACGGTTTATTTGGCGTCATGCCTGTTTCGTGCATCGCGTACAAAATACGACGATGTACTGGTTTCAAGCCATCGCGCACATCTGGAAGAGCACGCATTACGATTACGGACATCGCATAATCGATATAGGCGTTCTTCATTTCTTTATCAATCTGAACGGGATGAATATTCCCGTGGGACCATTGTTGGTCTGCCACAATCTCACCTCATTTTACTAACACTGATTATAATTCATCATAATATTATAGCATTTTTAAGGGCTAAAGGCTAATTTTATCGGTATTTTTCTGCATTTTTGTGAAAGCTACTTCACCTATTCTAGTAGCCAATCTAAAACATTCTTTTGCTCTATACCATTATGATTATCTGTTTTATGTAACACATCCATTGTAAGTAAATATTTAGGATAGTTATCATCAAGTTTCTCTAACGGTGATAATTCACGTCGTAACGTAGTATCATCCATAACGCTATAGCTTACTTGATAATATTCTAAACGATGTGGCATTTTAGCTACAAAATCTATTTCACCATTTTGTAGATGCCCTACATAAACACGGTAACCACGTCTAATTAATTCCAAATATACAATATTCTCGAGTATATGACCGCGATCCGAATCTGTACGACTTAATAAAAACTTACGGAATGCACTATCTACAACATAATATTTAGCATTTCGCTGCAATAACGCTTTTCCTTTTACATCAAATCGGTCAACTTCATAGATTAAAAGACCATCTTTGAGACCTTGTAAATATTTCTCAACCGTCTTATTATCCGTTTTGCGACCATAACTAGTGAGCGTATTCGCAATTTTCGTTGGATTAATCAAACTCCCTATATTAGCTAATAAATATTTAATAATATCCAATAATAATGGTACATCTGTAATTTAATCTCGTTACAATATCTTTCAGAATAACAGTGTTTAGAATACTTTCTAAATATTCATCAATACTTTCATCATCTTCAACATGTACAAGCCTAGGGAAAGAACTATGCTCGATATACAAATTGTATATATCCATATCTGACAAGTTTTGCTGACTATATGCACTATGAAATTCTTTAAATGAAAGCGGTAGCATCTCAACTTGCACATATCTACCGGTTAATAATGTGGCAATATCAGAAGACATAAAATATGCGTTTGAACCTGTAATATAAATATCCACATTAGGTTTGATAAATAAACTTCCTACGACCTTCTCAAATTGTGGTACATGCTGCACTTCATCTAAAAATACATACATGGGAGTCTCTGGAATCAATCGTTCTACTATATACTCATGGAGGGCATGATACTCCTGTAGCGGTTCATACTCTAAATCTTCAAAATTAATAGAAATGATTTGATTGGCTTTTACACCACTAGCTAATAATTCTTGTTTAAACAATTCAAATAATGTAGATTTGCCGCACCGACGCACACCAGAAACGACTTTAATCACATCTTGATCTTTATGACGCCTTAAAAATTCTAAGTATTGCTCGCGTTGAATCAAAGGCATTATAACCTCCTTAGCTCAACAATATTCACTATTATTGCACAACTAGAAACATATTTTAGGATAGTAATCCTAATTCAGTACATTTATAATTTAAACAGGGACTATAATCCTTATTTATTATAATTATATCATTTTTTAGGATTATAATCCCTATTTTTATTAAATACAATATATTTCGGGATTACAATCCTAAAACAACTGTTTTATCATCGTATTGAACACTTATAACTATCTCTATCCCTTATTTAGTGACCCGCATGCTTTATCATATGATCTAAAATGCTAACAAAATCTCGTTCCACAGCAGAAGTGTCTGCACCGGTGCTACCAATCCCAGTTAACATAGTTTCTTTCCAGTCATTTCTTGCCATATACCTAAAACCTATCAAATACTCAGCTTTTGTTTTATCCGCTTCCTCTTTAGGTAAATAGTAAATACCAACGCTTCTATCAGCACGAGGATGTAACAGTGCTGGATTATCTTGCGGTTTATACTCGCTATATATGAATTTCATAAAGGTTAGAATATCTTCACCCTTTACAGACGTATCTACAAAGATAATCTCGTTGGATCTAAATAGAGGTATCTGATTAGTACCTGCTACACGTGTTGCTTCAGATTTCTTTAGCTTTAAAACTTCCTCATGTGTGGCCATCCGCAGGCCATGTTGCTTAGCACGCTCCACCAAAGCAGCATTCAAATGAATTAAATACTCTTGTGAATAGGCAAAATTAGCATTCGTGTATCTTTCACCACCTGGAACCGGCAAGGTTGGACGTTGCACCACAGAATCGGCAGTAAAGGTAAAACCATTGCTTTCATCATAAAAAGACATACACATTCCGCTGGAACGGTTTTTTTCCTTCTCCACCACAGCTGATTGTAGAACTAGACGAGGATGAACGACGCTGAACTCCTTTTCCACGCTAGCCTTGATATCCTCTGGCGTCGCAGGATCACCATTCTCCGTCGTCCACACAAAAGAACAACCGCTCAATAAAAATGTACAAATACACACAACAACTAATGATATATACCTAATCAACTGCTTCATAGATACACCTCTCCCTGACCTATTTTCCTCGCACAGCCTGTTGTATTTCCCGATCAACAACGGTAATTATGTCTCGTTCAATCTGCTCAGAACTCTTATCTTGATAACCAACACCACTCATTAAGGTATCTCGCCAATCTTCCCGCCCTCTAATTTTAAAACTTATTAGGTACAGAGCCTTGCTCTTGTCTGTTTCACCATTTGGTAAATAGTAAAAGCTAACCTTACGGCCATACACGCTACTTACTAAGGTCTCGTCACCATTAGGTTTATATAGAGAATATATGTCTCGTAACATGCCCACTACACCAGCACCATTAGATGTTTGATTAAGAAATATAAAATCCCCTTCCTCAAACAAAGGCACTGTACTATTATCCTCTTTTCGCATAATCTTAGCATCCATTAGCGTCTTGCGCTCCTCATTATTAGCGACCTGAAATCTATACTTTACAGCAAGTAGTGCTACCTCACTATTCAACCGATCTAAATAAGCCTCTGCGTACCTATACTCTGCGTTCGTAACACGTTGACCACCTGGAATAGGCAACTGAGGAACCTCAACAGAAGCACGCGCAGTAAAGACAATGCCATTATTCTCATCAAAAAACGTATATTCATAGTGCTTATAAGGCTTTGTAGTAACAACCTCAGAAGCCTGCAACACTAGACGCGGATGATACGACGCAAAATGCTTCTCAACCATTGCCTTTACATCATCCGGCGTATACGGCTCAGCATCGAGCGTCGTTAACCGCGAAGAAGTACAACCACCCAATACAACACTACAAACACACACAAAAACCAACAACACAAACCTAACAAACACAGGCATACACAACCACACCTCTCTCTTTTCCCCATTTGTATCAAGTATTCATATCAAATATGCAGACACAATCATTGATAACATCAGCTGATTGTTGATACTCTACTTCACACCCTTTCCCCATCAGGGACCTCGCCCCATGCGAAAGGAAAAGTGCTTTTGTTGTTAATAGTTGAAGCAACTAGTTAATAGAAAACATAGGTATGGATGGGACGGACTCACATATAACGTAATAAAAAAGGGCTTCCCTTATTGATGAGCGACTTAGGTCACTATGGAGCGAAGAGATAAGGGAATCCCTTTTTTAACAATCTAGCATATTTGTATTCGGGCCCCATCCATACTATTTTCGGTTATTCGCCATTAACAACAATCACTTAACTAGCACATCCAATTTATTCATTCGATAGTTCTCTATTACATCCATGAACGCTTTGTTATGAATAGGATTTTCCGTCATCCCAAATAGGTGGCTTTTACAGTCACAATCAGAGGATCCAAATTTAGGCACGTCCCATTCGGCAACCCCACGGACCGCATCAGCGAGAGCGCATTCCGCATCATCCCAGCTAGTTCGTATTGGTAGGCCTGTGATCATTTCGCAGTGACCGCGGAAGTAGTCTAGATGCCAGTGCATTTTCTTGCGTTTTCGCTTATGGCGCTCAATGCGTTTCGTTAAGTTCGCCTTCGCAGATCCTACGTACATATAGTAGCCTGCCTTAAAATGCATCATTCCTTTAGAGCCGATTTCAAGGTCAAGATCGTGGTCGAGGTGCATGACCATCACGTACACGCCGCTATCGTGAGCCTCTGTATCGAGAATGCTGCTCGGATAGGAACATTCGCGGGTTACAGTAGGCATGGTGAAAGTCTCATCCCACGCTACAGCAACGGCTTTCCAGTCTAAAGAAGGGGCTACCTCTTTAAAGGTTTTAGCAAATTCCAAATCTGTGTGGTAGTCTGGCAAGAACCACTGCGCTTGGTCCCATTGTACGAGGAATAAAACACCTGTATGGTAACCTTCGTTTTGCAATTCTTTCAAATGTAATAAATGCTTGCGGCCTCGTTCTGTTATGGCATCAGGGAACATAGCACCAGTCTTGGAAAATAGTGTACAGGACTTAACCTCTAACAAGAACTCATCCCCCGCATCATTAGTGAGGAGCAAGTCAAAACGTGATGATGTGCCATGTAGTTTAACTGTATACTCTCGCCGCACAACACGCCACTCCTCCCAGCCAGGGATGAGCTTATTTTCGATCAAATGCTGCGCTACATCATTGCTGTAGTTGGTATCGAGCATAATCACTACGCCATCGCGCTCGATGCCTACCACACGGTATTTCGTCTTTGCATCAGGCTTATCGTGAGGCACGATGTACATCGTTACACCTGTAAACAAGAGCTCCCACATGCGACCAGGATTTGGCAAATGAGCAAGCACGCTTTCACCATTTAAATCTAAAGTCACCACAAAACGGTTCGGGCGACCTGTATATTTCGCTTTTAAAATTGTATCGTAAAGGACCTTCATAGTTTCTCCCATATCAAGAATATTCTATGTTTCTATTATACGCTATTTTATTACAGCATGAGAGTCCTACGGATTATACTTTGAAAGTCCTTACAAATTGCATAATGAAAGACCTAAGAAAAGCCTAAGAAGTACCACCTTACATATTTACAAAAACTAAATTAATAATTCACCACAGTTACAGGATCATTGTTGCGATATTTCCGATTACTACGTTGATAGTCTCGTTCTACCAAATTATGTAGAGCCTCACCTAATAACGACCAAAAAGCATCAGAATCTTCCGTTGGTATACCAAGAACAATGGAGTTTCCTTTGGAATAGGTAATACATGTGGAGGTTATGTTATCAATAATTGGCAAATACACAATAATCACACCACATGCTGCTAACATGTCCTTGAGAGGCTCTTTCACGCCAATTAAAGGTTCGCTAGAAAGATTCTTAATTTTAGGTATAAATTTTCTTAGTAACTCCGCATCGTAAGGATTGACCTCTACAAAACGAGCCTGCCCTTTGTGATTTGTACTAGTGTATAAATCGCACTCTTTTTAGCTGGTTCCATATCCTTAATATTTTCATATACTAAGGGCATAACCATTTCAGCAGCTACATGTTTTAAAGAAGCTACCTCAAAAAACTTCTGTAAATTATTAACCTGCTCAGCTGCCTTTTTTGTTTCTGGCACGATGCCTAAACGTGCGAGTTTAGCATAACCAAAAAGTTTAGCAAAGTTGATTTCTTCATCAATAGAATTCTCATACTCTACTTTTAAGATAGCTTCTCTATATGCAGCTTCTAGACCATTCCAAAAACTAGCCTCTACACCAAACACCCGCTCAAGACGCATTGCCACATCTTGAGTTAATGGCACCTCTCCATTAATAAGCTTACTAATGTGTTTTTCACTCATATCCATTCGTGTAGCTAATTCTTTTTGCGTCATATGCCTATCTTCTAAAACCTCTTTTATAGTCATACCTGGTGGTATCGCTATAAAGGTATTACTTCTATAAATTTTCATACTTTTTACACTCCTTATCAATGATAATCCACAATTTCTTGGATCTCTACAATATCTACAGTATTACCATATTGAGTAAAAATTAAGCGGTATGGATGGATTAAATCCATAGCATATTGTCCTAATCGATCTCCATATAAAGGATGGCATCTTCCTAATCGCAAAAAAATTAATGTTTCAATAGATGTAGCTTGACTAATTTGTTGTAACCGTTCATATAGTTTTACTGTCATTTTAAGATTATATTTTTTCTGTGCTACATTAATATCTGTACATACCTTACGTATCTTATTATTCTTATATCGTATATCCAATATGTCACCGACTCTCTCAAATCATAGTGAATGGTTGATACAATATAAATGGCCATTTATAATAATTTACCTAGTAGGTTAATTCTATTATACCTCTTCAAATACAAATGTAAATAAATAATTTACCAATTGGGTAAATTTAATAACGCTATGTAGTATCAAAAATCATGTATGCTATTAATAATTAATATTGAAATTTTTCATTTTTTTGTAGCTTAGGTTACATTATTACGTGTTAAAAATAGTTTATACTAGGAACATCAGGTCAGTATTTAATACCCGTACTGATCGTTACGCCGGGTTTTGATGAGGCATCGCCTAGTTGATCTCATCACGCTGTTCGTATACGTGCGAAGCTTTCACAAAACCCAATGGCGTGTATAAATTATATATAAAGAATTATATAGATTAACTAAGTAGTTTTTAGCCACTATTCTCCGCAGAGAGGGCTCGAGAAAGGATTTAATATGGCACAAATTGCAGCAAATTTACAACGCATTAAAAACGGTCAACGCCGTTATGCAATTACACCTCGCGTTCCTGCAGGTTTCATTCAACCTGAACAATTACAAAAATATATCGACGTAGCTAATGAGTTTGGCGCCGTTCTTAAATTGACTGGCAGCCAACGCATTATGATTACGAATTTAAAAGCAGAAGACGTAGATAAAGCTTGGGAAATGCTCGGCATGGAGCCAGCGTACACTGTATCTAATCGCGTGCGCAGCGTAAAAATCTGCCCAGGTACTACATTCTGTAAACGTGCTAAACAAGATAGCGTACATCTTGGCATGCAAATTGAGCGCAAATATTTGTCTCAAGAAATGCCAAGCAAAATGAAAATCGGCGTGTCCGGTTGTCTTAACTCTTGTACTGAAAGCCGCATGAAAGATGTTGGTATTATCGGTACTGTAGAAGGCTGGAATGTTTACGCTGGCGGTAGCGGCGGTGCTCATCCACGCATCGGCGACCTCATCGCTGAAGTAACAACTGAAAAAGAAGCTCTTGCATTAGTAGATCGTATCATTGCATACTATAAAGAAAATGCACAAATCGAGCGCATGGGCGAATTCATTGACCGCATTGGTTTAGAGGCTTTCAAAGCAGCTGTATTAGGCGACCTTGAAGGTGCTCCAGCTGAAAGCAAATCCGACGAACCAGCTGTGTTCTTGCCTGGTCATGGTAACGATCCTGAACCAGAAGCACCACGCCTCGAAGAAGGTGCCCCTATTACACCAGATACAATCATTCGCGATATCGTAGATACCTATCCAAATGTTGTACCTGTATTACAAAGCATCGGCATGGGTTGCCTTGGTTGCCCATCTTCTACAGCTGAACCATTATGGCAAGCTGCAGAAATTCACGGTGTTAATGTATACGATTTAGTTCAAAAATTAGAAACAGCACGAAAAGGAGCTTAATATGTCCGCATTCTTAGGTCACATCCATTACTGGTTATATCGTAAAATTCAATTGCTCGTGGAGCGTGAAAACTTGATTTTAGAGAAAACAACTAAGGTTGTTGATGATTTGGCAGAGGAATTGCACTCCATCTCCGTAGATACTTACGGTGAGCCAATCAACCCAAGTATTCCACTTGAAAACATCATCGATCATGGTAATATCCATGGCTGGTTGTCCAACCAAATTAACATCGCATCTGTTCGCGAAGCAGCTTTCATCAAAGATTTGCTTGACACTAACTCTGGCGACGAAGCGGTAAACGTAGTAACAGCTATTCTTGATGCGTTTGCTGTACAAGGCCAAGCATGTGGCGTTGTGGCTCAAGACAGCCTTGAAGAACACACTGCTCCAGCTATTTACAATGCGTTGCAAAACTTCTACGTAAATGGCATGCCTTGCGATGGTGGTGACCAAGTTGTTTCTGAAAGCCCTGACGAATTCACATGGGTTGGCGATCACAGATTACAAGCAGGCTACTGGCGTACAGCAGGCGTTGATCCTAAGTTCATGGCACTTGCGTACCAAACATGGTTCGAAGCCTTTGTAAGAGCGGTAGATCCTAACTTTGAACTTGTAACGACTGAAGAAAACGGCACACGTTTATATACAATTAAGAAAAAATAATTAATAAATACATAACATTCCGTTTGTTTAGGCACTATAAACGAACGAAAACGAGCAAAAAAGCGAACGTAAAATTTTACGTTCGCTTTTTATCTTGTTATTTATATTCTACAATTACTTAACAGTATATGTAGTACCACGTCCTATACCTTGTTTTTCTTAAAAAAACCTGATTTCACTAATTTATTAACAATTTGTAATACCTTCGTTTTTTTCCAAACCCTGTATACTCTACTAATTTTCTTGAAGGCAAAAGCCTTAAATTGTAGAATATCATATATTTTCTTTTTCATCAGCTGTTAATTTATCTAAATTTTGTTCAATGACAGGTAAAATGATTTTTTTATCGAGTTTTATGAAATATACTATATCATAAAACGGGCGCAAAAAAACGAACGTAAATACTTTCGTTCGTTTTTGCGTCTATTTTAAATCTATATTTAATATATATTTCTTTCAAAACTGTAGCTATAGGCACAGCATTGATAAGTAATATCATTTATAATATAAGCATAAGGTAATTACACAAGTTAATTTAATTAAGTGATAGCGTCAGCTTTCAAAACATAAAAAGCTAAAATTAGGAGGTCTATTATGGCAGGCACAGTTAATCAAGAATTAGGTTTATTATTCCAAGGTCCTAACTATGTAATCGTAAAAAAAGGCGGCAAAGCTGGTGAACAAGTTGAAAAACACAATCACCCAGAAGCAAACGTAATTTTTACAGTAGTTAAAGGTAAAGTACAAGTATTCCTTAACGAAACTGAAGAACATGTACTTGTACCAGGCCAAGTATTAGAATTCAACGGCGACAACTACATCCAAGCAACACTTGTTGAAGACAGCGAATTCGTAGTAAATCTTATTCACAAACCTGAATAAAAACTAGTTTGAAATATAAACCCTATAAAAAAAGGCGGTTAATCAGTTGAGATTAACCGCCTTTTTTATGGAGCTTACATTTTGTAAAGCTTAAAAGGAATTATATATTGTTAGATCACTTACATCAGACCGTTTTGTATGGCCTGGGGCCGGTACGCAATCTGGATGAGGATAACCGATTGGGAATATCGCTACAGGAATGATATTATTTGGTAAATTATAGGCGTCTCGTACTTTAGCTGGATCAAAATGAGCAATCCACGTTGTTCCTAAGCCTATATCTGCCACGGTAAACATGAGGTGAGAACCTACAATACTTGCGTCTACAACGCCCATATCCGCATCATCGTATTCCCGTTTCCAACTCACCGTATTATCGTAACAAACAATTATCGCCAACGGCGCATTGAAGTGGCCATTAGTGCAGTCTTTTAGTTTATTAAGACTATCTGTCGTATTCAACACAAGTAAGCGTTGCGGCTGATAATTATGAGCTGTAGGTGCTAATCTCGCTGCCTCTAACAAGATATCTAACTTCTCTTGCTCAACGGGCTTCGTATCAAATTTTCGTACTGAATACCGCTCTGTGGCTAATGCTTTAAAATCTTTCATTAGATCTCACTCCTTATTTGAAATAAGCTAATCTATTTTAAAGAAAACACCTATATACTACTTATAATATATTAATTCGCTATTATAGCTCTTCTTTTACTACTTGAACAACTTCACTAAAATCTTCTGAAAGGGCATCAAATTCTTGGTCAGAATATAAAAAATAACCTTCTAAACCTCTATGAATAATCGCATTTACTGTTGGGTGAAACTCTTCATCTGTGGCATCAATGACGAATTGCGTCATTTCATAAGCTGCTTCCTCTGAATAAGTAAGTTTATCAATACCAATATGAACCATCAAGGCTTGGACATCCTCTGGTGTAAGGGACTCCTATCTTTCATAATAAACCCTTTCTAAAATAGCTTACACATTATCACAAGCAATAGCTATTGGATATAAAACTGACAAGGCTCTCTCCTTAGTTTACGTGACAATATAAATGTAACCAACTATATGTTATTTCTATGCAAACTACTTCTGTTAATATATTTCTCTATATTACTATAAAGTCCTTTAAATCAAAAAGCCCCTTATCTGAAACCAGACAAGGGGCCATTTCATATTATTTTTTTAGCCGGTATTATTTTTTAAGACGGCTAATTACTTCGTTAGTAATGTTTTCGATTTTGCTGTTAGCATCAGCCGCACGGATTGTGTATGGATCATCCAATACTACATCCATTTTTTTCTCAACGCGAATAGATTCAACTGCATTATGAATTGCTTGCATCATAGGTTGAGCAATTTTGTTGATTTCATCGTTTTCTTTTTGAAGCAATGGAGCTACGGATTTATTGAATTCAGCTTCCGCTTGAGTTTGATCTTGAATTTTTTCAATTTCTTGTACTTTTTTCTCAATTTGTGGACGGTATTGAGCGTCTACTTGTTGCATTTTCATATCTAATGCACCATAGCCAGGGTAGCTATTTACTACTTGGCTCATATTTACTAAGCCAATGTTAGCAGCACTTGCTACTGCAGCAGTAGCAGACATAGCACCAACGATAGCTAGGGTAGTTAATTTTTTAGATAATTTCATCTGAAATCCTCCTCGAAATAAAAGTGTCACTATACAATCCAATAGTGTACTATTTTTACTATAACAAATCTCGCTAACTTTCACAAGACTATGTTACATAGCATAATAAAGCCCTATGAAATGCTTATGAAAGTCTATAGAAGTTAAAATAATACCCACAAGTATACTCTGAAGCTATAATAGCAGTCGCTACGGACATATTCAGAGCACACATGTGGGTATTACGGCTTTCACCTAGTATTTATAATTCGACATCGAATTATTGTTCATCGTTCAAATAAATGTATTTATCGGATTTCAATTTGGACACGAGGTCAGGCACCAAACCGATAAGACGATCGAAGCTGCTGCTGTAAGGATTGCCTTTAATATTAAACAACTCAATGCGTTCGCCTTTAATAACGAGGATAGCGCTTGGTTCCATTTTGGCACCGCCGCCACCGCCGCCACATTCGTGGTTTTTATTAGCAGTGTTGTGGTTTGTACCAGTACCAAAACCAAATGTTACGTCTACGAATGGAACAAGTGTAGTATCGCCGATTTGCACAGCTTCGCCTACTACAGTTTCCACCTTAATCATATTTTTGAATTTCTCGAATAGGACTTCCAAATTCTCTTTTACATTACTGTTTTCCATCACAGTACCTCCGCTTTTTGTGAAAGTATCATTGCTGTACGTTCAATACTTAGGTTTTTATACTATGTATTTACTTCTATATGACATATACATTATTTGTAGACCTTATATATTATCTTAATACAGCTCATTTACTTAGTTGACTTAATATATCCTTACGCTGTTTGGCCTTGTTCGGCTTTCAGCTTTTCTAACTGCTTAGCTTCCTTCCGTTTAACCCAGAAGACGCGAGCGCTTTCACCCAATAGGGAACGCATTGGTTTAGATAGCAAGAATCTTGTACCATGCCAAGCCATGACAGCTAAAATGATGCGCCCTTTAATATGACCACTACCTTCACCGGCCCAATTTACATAATCGAGCTCGATGTTCTCAGCTTGTTCAGGCCAAATGCTGTACAGCATAGATGCGATAATCCCCATACGATATGGGTCACCGATACCAAATCGACCTTCTATGGCCACATCGCGTGGTTTAGAGTGGTCATAGCATCGCTTCGAAACAAGGAATAGCTGGTGCCATAATTCTGTATTTTGTACATGTTTCATGAACCAGAATGTAGGAATTTTAGACTTAAATGATGCCACCGGATCGTTTGGATCTGGTTTTTCAAAACGATGTTTAACCGTCGTTTTGAGGTCTTTCACCTTCGTAAATACCTTTTCCTTGATAGAACCGTCACTGTTGAAAGTAACGCGGCTCACTGTTTCGTCATCGCTTTAATATGGGATGTTGGATCTTGCTGAATGGAGTCATACCGATCAGCACGAGCCTGTGCATCCATATCCTTAGAAACTTGTTCAGGACGTTCAATGCGTTCATTTGGATTTTCAGATCTACCAGCCCCTGGTGATTCTTCATCACCAAAGGTAGCGTCAGAACGTTGAGAGCTCTTCAAATCTTCAAAGCTAGTGCTACTAGAGCTTGCAGAAGGACCTTGTCCGCCCCCTTGCATCGCCTTAGCAAAGGCCTCTGCTTGTGACATATCATCGTCTTCGTCCACAACTTTTTGGTATTCTTCGGCTACACGATTTTCAAGCCATTCTTCATAGTCTTTCACAGGACCAATCTTGAGCATACCCAAAACATATAATTCCTTAAAAAATGGTTTGTCCTGCAAATACGCTAGATGCAATGAAAATACACGCCACAGCCATTTGACGCGCACCTCGCCACGATATGGCGAGCGTCCGTTAATTTCGATGCTATATGTGATTGGTGTCAGTAGGATAATCAAGATGAGTGCTGCAATGATGGCCACAATAACGAGGGCCACAATAGCCACTGTACTCAACCACATCACCTCCTTAGGTGTACCTATGATTAGTTTTCAATACCTTTTCGAGCCATTACGCCTTGAAGGTAGTAATGTTTAACCTCTTTCATTTCCGTTACAAGGTCTGCCTCGTCGATTAATTCTTGAGGAGCCCCACGGCCTGTGAATACGAGTTCCGTTTCCGGATGACGAGCATCGAGCAAAGCCTTTGTTTTATCCCATGTAATGAGTTCAAAGAAGAGTGCCATGTTGTATTCATCAAGAACGACGAGATCGTACTCTCCACTGCTAATAGCAGCCAGTGCGCGTTCGTATCCTTTTTCAATGAGCGCTACATAGTCTTTTGGCGGATTACCGGATTCAAAGACAACGACTTCATCGCCCCATTTAGCGAGTTCATCCTTGCTTTTCATCCCTTCTTTGATGATAAAGAATGGCTTACCCACGGTTTCTAAGGTTAAATTCTGTAAGGTAGGTAAAATAGTATGTTCACTATATACTTTAGATTTCATAAATTGCAAAAAGAGGACTTTCTTGCCAGCACCGATGGCACGGATAGCTAAACCGATAGCAGCGGTCGTTTTACCCTTGCCTTCGCCGGTATAAACTTGTACATAGGCCTTCATAGATATACCTCCGTTCATATACTTTTATTTTACAATATATATATGCAAAAATAAAGAAAAAGAACTTGCTATTAGTGCATTTGCACGCATAACAAGTTCTTTATCCTATAAATTATGTTTTATTTTAGTTGCTAATTGGTAAGAAGATCATAGGATCTGTAGGAGATCCATTGAGTCGTACCTCGTAGTGAACGTGAGCGCCTGTACTTTTACCAGTACTGCCCATCAAGGCAATTGTTTGACCTTGTTTTACGCTCATACCTACAGTTACCAATACAGCACTATTATGGCCATAACGGGTTACGAAGCCATTACCGTGGTCGATTTCAACGAGGTTACCATAACCGCCTTCTGTATAACCTGCAAAGGTTACAACGCCCGCAGCGGTCGCCACAATTGGTGTACCATAGTCATCCGCAATATCTACCCCCCGTGGAATGCACCTATAGCGCCCGTTACAGGGTCCACACGGCTACCAAATGGAGAAGTAATAACGCCCTTGCTCGGCCAGATACTTGGTGTAGTGTTATTCGTAACACCACCAGAGCCAGCAGAGAAGTTAATGGATTGCATAGCCATAAGGTCTTGCGCCCCACCATCACGAAGGATATTACGCATTGTATAGAAGCTAACTAGCAATTTTTGTGCGTCCTTGTCCATTTTGGACAGACGAGCTGATAATTGTGCCGCTGTTAGCGTCTTTACTTCGCTTTCATCAGCGGCTGGCTGCTTTGGGTCGCTACCGTCCCCGCCACCTTGAGATGGTGTGCCAGATTCAGCGCCCTTCAGCATTTGCTTGTTTTCTTCGCTAATTTGATTTAAGTTTTGAATTTCTTATCTAAAACATCTGTCTTTTGTTGTAACAATTTCAACTGTTCAGATTGTAATTGTGTCTGTTGACGTAATTGCACAACCTCAGCTTGGCGCACGATGCCCCAAATGCCGAGAACCAATGCGGCGATAATTATAATAGAGCTTACAATAGCTGCAATCTTCGCTTGCTTGGTTGTTAATGTCAATATGCAGTTGTCACCATTTCTTTCAACTTTGTTTGAAATAAATGCCGGTACTTTCAATACAAACCTTCCTTATTTAGAAACGATGGCGCTCGTTAACGCTTCCTCATTGGTGCGCTCGCCCAACGCTTCGTTCAAACTCTCTAATTCTTCTTGTGAAAGACTTACGAGACTTTTACCTTTCACAATAGGTTTACTAAAAATACGGGATTCGCTACGACCGTAAATACTGGAGATACAGATACCGTTATTGTTGCCATCAAGTAATGTAAGCGCAAAAGACAAATCATTACCGATATTTTCAAAGGCATTATATTTAACAAAGCCAATTTTTTGTATCGTATTGCTTTGAATATTGCGGATCGCCGCTTGTTCGGTCATCATAGTCTCAAGACCCTTAGCAGCATCGCGAATTTCGCTAACCTCTACAGATAATTTACGTTCTAGGCTCGCACCATTGTCCCCTTGCATAAAGAAATCATATTTCTTTTTAAGGCTCCCCAAGCGAATGTGCAAGATTACACAATACACTAACAACGCTATTACAAGGATGATGGTCGCCATGCCAATCCACGGTTGAATCGATTCGAACATGTATATTCCTTCCTATACAATCATTCAAACTCCAACACTTAATTATACCATTCTTATTGTGAAAGTTAAATGACTGCATACAATTTAATTTAATATGTGTAATTATAGATTAATTATACTTACCCTTTTATTTCGTCAATAAATGGGCTTATCGCTCGTTCTAGTATACCATGTAGAGCCGCTATGAGTACACCGTAATTTACGATTGGCGTACCTTGTACAACGGCACATTCAATGCGTCGTAACACCTCGCGGCGTGTGAGCATACAAGCACCACAATGAATGATTAAATCATACTGGGATACATCTTTTGGGAAGGCGCCCCCACTCGTAAATTCTAGCTGTAAATCTGTATGACCTTGCTTTTTAAGGAGATTAGGAATTTTTACAGTCCCAATATCATCACATTGACGACGATGTGTACAACCTTCGCTAATAAGAACCTTAGAGCCTGCTTTCAAATTCTTAATCGCTTCTACACCAGCTACTAAATCTTGTAATTTGCCCTTAAAGCGGGCCATCAAAATAGAGAATGATGTCAACGGAATTGTATCAGGTGTTAACTCATCGACGCGATCAAAAGCTTGCGAGTCACAGATAACCATCTTAGGTGGGTTCTTAAGAGAGTTGATCATAGCTGGTAACTCTTCTGTTTGGCACACTAGCGCTAAGCCTTTATAGTCGAGAATTTCTCGAATGGTTTGTACTTGTGGCAAAATGAGACGGCCCTTTGGCGCTGCACTATCGATAGGACATACAAGAATTATAGTATCCCCCTCTTCTACTAGGCCTTGTAATAGAGTTTGATCACCTTCTACATCAAGTGGTGTTAACCCACCCAAGAGATCAAGTAATTCTAAACGTTTAGCTTTAGATGTAAAATCAGCAGACCCAATCACGGTAGCTAATTCAGATAATCCCTTATGAGTTTCTACATAAGTAGATGCATCTGTTTTATTTTCTATGTTGTTTTCTTTATCATTTTCTTTATCATTTTCTTTATCAATTTCTGCATTGATTTCATTTATAAATAATGCAATAGGTACATTGTTTTGTTTTAATAGGCCTAACCAATGCATATCATCAGTAGTTGGTTCTTCATCAGCTCGAAGTACATAAACAGCGAGGTTAATCTTCTTCACAACCTCTTCTGTTTTCTCCATCCGCAATGTACCTAATTCAGTTGTATCGTCTATACCAGCTGTATCGGTAATTACTACAGGTCCTAGTGGCAAAATCTCCATGGATTTACTCACTGGGTCTGTCGTTGTTCCTGCCACCTCAGATACAAGGGATACAGGCTGATCTGTTAACATATTAATCAATGTAGACTTACCAGCGTTACAACGACCAAAAAAGCCTATATGCACGCGGTTTGCTTTAGGTGTTTGTTCCATAGTCTATCCTTGTTACTTAACGTTTGTATTTCTTACAAAATATAGTTAATCATCTTACAACATATATATAATTTATTATAATTTATTATAATTTATTATGATTTATTATGATTTATTATGATGTATTATGATCTACTAAGTTATCTTACAATATTATTATAACTCAATAAAATACCTTATATACAGTAAAAGCGCAGTCCGTAGACTACGCTTTTACCGTGGATTGTAAATTGTATTTACATTATACAGAATTGTTATCGGTTTGTCATTACTAAATTCACATAATTCGATTCGAATTTAAGTATATCAATTATACTCTAAATTCTACTGTTTCAGTATCGTCCGTATTATCTTGACCATCCATAAAAGCAATGAGACGTTCTAATTCTGCTTCAGAGGAGAAGGCAATTTCAATCTTACCTTGAACCTTTTTACCAGCACGGAATTTAATATTTACAGGAGATCCTAAGCTTAGTTTTAAACGGTCCATAAGAGCACGTACCTCTGCAGTACTTTGTGGCTTAGCATTCTTAGCTTTGGGTGTCTTATTTTGCATAGACTTTACAAGGGCCTCTGCTTGACGAGCACTTAACTCGCCCTCTTTAATACGTTCAGCAGCTTCAATTTGTTGTGCTGCACTACGCAATGCCAACAATGGACGCGCTTGACCAACTGTTAAGTCGCCTTCGATGAGATCTTTTTGTACAGAATCACATAATTTTAACAAACGAACCATATTTGCAATATAAGAACGACTGCGACCTAAGCGAGCAGAAATCATTTCTTGAGTTTGTTTATACGTATCCATTAAACCTTGGTATGCCAAAGCTTCTTCAATTGGATCCAAGCCTTCACGTTGTAGATTTTCAACGAGGGCCACTTCTGTCATCTCTTCTGTATTATATTTCTTTACAATAACTGGTACAGTCTCAAGACCTGCAATGATAGCAGCACGGTAACGACGTTCACCAGCTACAATTTGGTATTTATTCTTTGTTTACGTACTACAATTGGTTGAAAAATACCAAGGTTTTTAATAGATTCAGCTAATGTTGCTAAACTATCTTCATCAAAACTTTTACGAGGTTGATCTGCATTAGGAACTAACTCGGAGATTGGTAGTTCGTGAATCTCCTTTTCAGGCAATACAGACTCTACCGTATCTACCTTCATTAAATTTCCAAGGCCCTTCCCCAAGCCGGATGATTTACTTTTCTTACTTTTTACTTCTCTAGGCATAACTAACCTCTCTCACCTTACATATGCGACTATATATCAATTTGTAACACTCAATTATTTAATAGACAAGGTATTAGTCTAGTCATTTTAGCTATTTAACTAAACAATTAGCTATCTATTGAACTATTTATCTTTTGAAGCTTTAATCACTTCTTTAGCTAGTTTAGTATATACGTCCGCCCCTTTAGATTTTGGATCATATACGATAATAGGTTCACCATAACTTGGAGCTTCGCTGAGACGTACATTACGTGGAATAATAGTCTTATATACTTTATTACCAAAGAATTTTTTCACTTCATCAGCAACTTGAATAGATAAATTCGTACGACCATCAAACATAGTTAACAAAACACCTTCAATTTCAAGATTTTTATTAGATGTTTGTTGCACAATTGTTATAGTTTTTACTAATTGGCTAACCCCTTCTAATGCGTAGAATTCACTTTGAATCGGAATTAGTACGCTATCTGCTGCTGTAAAGGCATTTAATGTTAGCAAGCCAAGGGATGGCGGACAGTCAATAATGATAAAATCATATTCGTCACGTACTGGTGCCAATGCTTTTTTCAACATTGTTTCACGTGAAACAACTGAAACTAGTTCCACTTCTGCACCAGCTAATTGAATTGTTGCAGGCGCTACAAATAGCTTTTTAAGCATTGTAGGCTGAACAATATCAGCAATAGGTTCACCATCGATTAGAACATCGTACACACAGAGTTCTAAATCATCTTTTTCAATACCTAAACCAGAGCTAGCATTACCTTGTGGATCTAAATCAACAAGTAATACTTTTTTACCAGCATCAGCCAAACAGGCGCTCAAATTCACGGATGTCGTTGTCTTACCAACACCGCCTTTTTGATTAGTAATAGCTATAACTTTGCCCACTTAATTCACCTCACATGTTCGTTCATAATATTTCTTTCTAATTATAACATAAAACAACGATAATTACGGTAATTACAAATCAAATTCCAGAAAAAAATATCTATATTTTTTTATTCACTAACTACATTATTTAATAATCACATATTTATATATTAACAAATAATATGATTAAATCTTATTTTTAAAACCTTATTTTCGTATTTCTCAAAAGCTACTATAATAATTTTGAATTGTTTCACGTGAAACAAATTATCTTTACTTTTTCATATTAAAATTTTGATTTAAATACATATACGTAAATGTTTCACGTGAAACATTTATAATTAATAAAAACAAATACTAAAATTTACTCTTTAACATATAGTTTTAATACAAAAAAATTTTTTTATAACGAAAAAAATCATTTTAGTATATAAACATATACCAATCATCCAAATTTATACAAAAAAATTTTTTTCATTCAAATATTTATCTAAAAAAACAATTAATCAGAAATCAAAAACTAGGCCAATGAAAATAATTTTCAGTCAAAAAAAAATAAATCATTTAGAAAGAAACAATTTATTACAAAAACATCATTAAGATTACAATTTATTAAGATTACAATTTACTAAAATTTATCATTAAGATTACAATTAATAATCAAACATCACTACTAAAAAAATAAAAATTTAATATCTTGATCCAAAATTTACAGATAAAATAATTAGATTGTTTCACGTGAAACAATTTAAATATAAACTATAATAATATTAGGTATCGTAACAGTCTAAAAATAGTCTAGAACTACTACAATGATAACTTTTTAAGATTAAAAATGTAATCTGATATAGCTTTTAAGTTATATCAACATACAACTAAATTATATGAGAATACAGGTCCTATATACTTTGACAGGTATTATCGATATCTATATACTATTAATTAGATAGTAATTATATTTATAGGCATAAAATCAGTAAATTTTAAGTTTTAACTGATCTATATACAATATACTAAAGATTAAGTACACGCTCTACGGATACGCAGAGCTTTTTATTTTGAATAGGAGGCGTTTCCATGCCCATTTATAACGGAATGCTTCCTGCCATCGATAAAGCAGAAGTAAAACGATACGCAGGACTTCGTCATGCAGAGGATTTCCCTCAACAATATGTGGATGAAGCATGTAAAGAAATTCAGTTATTAGCTACACCTAAAGGTGTATATCAAGAATATGATTATGATGCAGAAACAAAGACAATTTTGAGCAATCCACCGCTTAAAAATTGAAGGTTCCATCATTGAAAAACACTTAGAAAAGTCTACAAAAGTCTATGTATTAGGCGTGACAGTAGGCGAAGATGTAGAAATCCGCAGCGAACAACTTTTTAAACAAGGCAATTATACTGTAGGGATTACTATTAGATGCAGCGGCTACCACAGCAGTAGAACAAGTAGCTGATCAAGTTAATGAAGTTATCAATACCATCGCTAAAAAACAAGGTTATAAACCAACATGGCGCTTTAGTCCTGGTTACGGTAACTGGCCATTAGAAATTCAGCCTCAATTAGCTAAAATTATTAAAACAGAGATGATTGGTTTGCAAGTAACGGAGAACTATTTATTGTTCCCACGTAAATCTGTAACAGCTATCATTGGCTTAATGCCAGCTGACCAAGATATCAATACAAAGCGTGGTTGTACATCTTGTTCTCAAAAGGATTGTGCATCTCGTAAATTACCAGAAAAGGCCTCGGTAACCACAAATAACGAAGGAGAAGAGGGCTGTAATAAAACAACAGCTGAAGCCTCTGGTATTGCTATGAAAGGCCAACCAACAGAATAATGTTTCACGTGAAACATTTCAAAATTTAGGATGATAAAGGAAGATATTTATGTATATATTTGATGGTGCTATGGGCACAATGCTTCAAGCTGCAGGCTTGGAAGAGGGCTATTGTCCAGAATTATTTAACGTAGAAAAACCAGAAGTAGTAAAGAATATTCACGCTCAATACTTACAACATGGCAGTGATGTTATTACTACAAATACATTCGGTGCTTGTGGTCTTAAATTAGAAGATTACGACTTACAAAATCGCGTAAGAGAAATCAATATTGCCGCTGTAAAGGTAGCAAAAGAGGCTATTGCAGAGGTTAAACCATCCGCCCGTGTAGCTGGTTCTATGGGTCCTACAGGCCGTTTCTTACAACCACTAGGCAATATGAGCTTTGACTCTATTTATGACACATACCGCGAGCAAGCAGATGCATTGATCGAAGGTGGCGTAGACTTCATTATTATTGAAACCATCATCGACGTACAAGAAATGCGTGCCGCTTTATTAGCATCTCTTGACGCTCGTGAAGCAGCAGGGAAGACAAAAGAAGATGTACAAATTATTTGTCAGTTTTCTTTCAGTGAAGACGGCCGTACTATTACAGGTACACCACCAGCAGTTGCAACTACTATCGTAGAAGCAATGGGTGCAGATATCATCGGTATCAACTGTTCCCTTGGACCTGAACAAATTACACCACTTATCGAGGAAATCGCTAGCGTTACAAACTTGCCAATTAGCTGCCAACCAAATGCAGGCATGCCTCAATTAATTAACAAACAAACTGTATTCCCACTTACAGCAGAAGAAATGGGTCCATTGATGCTTCCAATCGTAGATGCAGGTGCAACCTATGTAGGTGGTTGCTGTGGTACAACACCAGCTCATATCCAATCTATTTCCGACGCTGTGAAAGCACATACACCTAAAGAACGTGCTCATATTGAACCTAAAACAATCATTACAAGCCGTACTAAATTGTTGGAATTAGGTCATCATACAAAACCGCTTATCATCGGTGAACGTATCAATCCTACAGGCCGTAAATTCTGGCTCAAGAATTACGCGATGGCTCTTTCATCCGTGTAAAACGCGATGCGTTAGACCAAGTAGAAGCAGGTGCCGACATCCTCGACGTAAACATGGGCGTAGCAGGCATGGACCAAACTCCATTGATGGAGCGTGCGATTTTCGAATTATCCATGCTCGTTGAAACTCCATTATCCATCGATACATTGGATCCAGCAGCCATGGAAGTAGCTCTTAAAAACTATCCAGGTCGCGCCCTAATCAACTCCGTAAATGGGGAAGAGGAGTCCATCACACACGTTATGCCATTGGCTAAACGTTATGGTGCAGCATTACTTTGCTTGCCATTATCTAGTGGTGACCTTCCTGAAAAAGCAGAGGACCGCGTTGCTTTAGCTGAAAGCATCGTAAATCGCGCTTACGGCTATGGTCTTCAACCACATGACTTATTACTTGATCCATTGGTATTAACACTTGCCAGCGGTGAAGATAGTGCACGTCAAACATTGCGTACATTACAGTTATATAAAGAGAAATTTGGCTTCCCAACAGTAATGGGCTTGTCCAACATTTCCTTCGGTATGCCACAACGTCCATATTTGAATGGTCAATTCTTAACAATGGCTCTTGCTTGTGGCTTAACAACTCCGATTATGAACCCATTAAACTATCCAGCTAAAAAAGCTTTTGTATCTAGTACAACGCTATTAGGTTGGGACCCAGGTTCTGCTCAATTCATCAAAGAATATGGCTACGAAGACGAATCAAGCGCTCCTGGTAACTCTGCTCCGAAAGGTCCAGAGAAAAAATCCTTCGACAGCAATGATCCATTGGCGAATATCCGCGCTTGTGTAGAACAAGGGGAGAAGGAAGCCATCGTCGAGCTTGTTAAAAAAGCCTTAGCAGACGGCATGGACCCATTAGATATTACGAAAAAAGGCTTATCTGAAGCGATGAACGTAGTAGGGGATAAATTCGGTTCTGGTAAATTATTCTTGCCACAAGTAATGCTCGCTGCTGAAACAATGCAGGCTGCTTTCAACACTATTAAAGAAATCATTCCTGCTAGTGAAAGTTTAGATAAAGGTACAGTCGTTGTAGCAACAGTTAAAGGAGACATCCACGATTTAGGTAAAAATATCGTAGCAGCTTTACTCGAAAACAATGGTTACAAAATCGTTGACCTTGGCAAAGACGTTGATCCAGAGGTCATCGTTCAAGCTATTAAGGACAACAAAGCCGCTCTCGTTGGTATTTGTTCCTTGATGACTACAACAATGCCTCAAATCGACAATACTATCGCTGCTATCCGCGCTGCAGGCCTTAAAACTAAGGTCATGGTTGGTGGTGCCGTAGTATCTCAAGACTACGCAGATCAAGCAGGCGCAGATATCTACGCTAAAGACGGCATCGCTGCCGTTAACCATGCCAATGATTTCTTTGAAACTTTAGAGAAATAATTTGTAATAAAGAGGTACATGATGACATTAAGAGAGAAACATCAACAAGGGAAATTCACCATTACTGTTGAATTAGACCCACCAAAAAGTAGTTCTGCTCAAAAGGTATTTGACCATGCAGCGCGTTTGAAAGGGAAAGTAGATGCAATTAACATCGCTGACAGCCCTATGTCTAAGATGCGTATGAGCCCAATTTCCTTGTCCTATTTGTTACAACATAACGAAGGCATTGAAACTATCTTCCACCTTACATGCCGTGACCGTAACATCATCGGCTTACAATCCGAATTACTAGGCGCTGCAGCACTCGGTGTAAATAATATCTTAACCCTTACTGGTGACAAACCAGATAATGGGGACCACCCATTTGCACAATCCGTATTTGAAGTAGACTGCATGGGCTTGCTCAATATCGCTAAAACATTAAATGCTGGTAAAGACTTGGCAGGTAATGATTTAGATGAGCCTACAAACTTCTACATCGGTGCTACTGGCAACCCTGGTGCACCAGACTTAGAAATTGAACGTCAAAAATTAGAAGCTAAAATTAAAAATGGTGCGCACTTCGTACAAACACAACCAATTTACGATTTAGAACAAGCAAAACGCTACATCGATAAAATGTCCGAATTTGATGTGCCTATCATGCTTGGTTTAATTCCACTTAAAAGCTTCAAAATGGCAACTTATTTACATGAAAAAGTACCTGGGATTAACCTTACACAAGAAATCCTAGACCGTGTAGAAAAGGGCGGAAAAGAAGCGGGTACAGAAATCGCTATCGAAACCTTGGAACAAATCAAAAAAATCGCTGCAGGCGTACATATTATGCCTTTAAACGATATCGATACAACATTACATATTATCGATCACGTATAAATCATTGTGAAATTATAAAAAGAACACCTTTCCCACAGACTCCATAGTTAGTAGGGGAAAAGTGTTCTTTTTTTATAACTATAGGGAAAAAGAAAGAGGATACAAATCAGAGATTTGCATCCTCTTGTTGTTTATATAAGGTAGAATTTGTTTATATTGTGCTTACAAGCAACTATATTCCCCTTTAAAGATTACACTAACGGTTTGTCTTTAATTTCTTTTGGCTTACGTGGGTATTGTTTCGGTGTTTTACCTGTTTTCTTGATGTACAGGATTGCTCGTTTATCATCCAAGGTTGGCAGAGTAACGATACGTACTTCTTCAATATTAGCTTTTAATGTGCTGAGAGCTTTATTGGATTCTCCCACTTCTTCTTCGTAAATAGCGCCTTTTAAAGCCACCACGTAGCCACCTTCTTTTACGTAGGGCACAGTCCATTCTAAAAGAATGGGTAAACGTGCCACAGCACGGCTCGTAGCAATATCGAAGCTTTCACGATAATCTTGATGACTAAGATCCTCTGCACGACCATGTAAAGTAGTACAGTTCGTCAATTTAAGCTCATCCATAACGGATTCAAGGAAGGTAAGACGTTTTTTCAAAGAATCAAACAAAGTGACCTTGAGACTACGATCATAGATAGCCAATGGAATGCCAGGGAAACCAGCACCAGTACCTACATCGATAATAGACATGCCGGATTTAGTAATATTTGGATCGTAGCAAGAGAGGGAGTCAATCATGTGCTTCACTACAACCTCTTTCATATCTGTAATACCGGTGAGGTTGAGATATTTATTTGTTTCAATCATGCGCGCGTAATACACATAAAAGTCCTTCGCCTGCTCTTCCGTACAAGGCAAAGCAAATTGGCTCATTTGCTCCATCATGTATGAAACAAATTCAGACTCAGGTGCTATAGGCACATCGTATTTCTCTTTCATAAGTACTCCTAATAAATTATTCGATATTTATATAAAGTAAAAGCTATCCACATCTATTTAATAAAACTCATGTCATATAGCTCATCATATAAATAAATCTACGTAATTAACAATGTAATTAATAATATATGAGATATCAAAATAGTATTTCTAATTTCAAATGCTAAAAAAAATCAAAAAAATTTGCGTTATACGGCATTTTTTTAATCTATTTTATATAAGGTTTATATACGAAAACTAATAAAATGACCATATAAGCGAAATATTTAAGTCATTTTTTCTTTATATTATAGCATATTCTCAACTTATTCTCATTTATAAAAAAAAATATAGGACCTGCGTAACACAAAAATAGGGTAGTCGAGAGATGTTATACCTATATTATCATTTAAAACAACTAATTGAGAAATCGGTCTATCTTTTTTTAACCTGCTTTTTTTCAACCTTTTTGTTAAATTTCCAAATCCTTATACATCTTTTTCATCAACTAAATTTCACAGTTTATTTCTAATTTATCACCATGAACTTTTTCTTCACGTATAGAACATTTTGTCTATTCTGAATGTACACTTAATGTATTTCTCTAGTGTACATATTTTTAATCGTAGAACAATATGTATTTTATAAATATTCATATAAACATACAAATCTTTACTCCAGACTATATGAGCAAAGGTCGAGAAATAGATGAACATCAAGAAAGAGAAGCCTTATAACACAAAAAGCTAGTTAATCATAAGATTAACTAGCTTTTTTATATGCAATCCCATATTTTATTTGCTTCGATTGTATTGTTCCAATTGAATTAGCAGAACAGATACGTCCGCCGGGGATACGCCAGAGATACGGCTTGCTTGGCCGATGGAGTGAGGGCGGATTTTATTGAGCTTTTGTTGAGCTTCAAGAGAGATGCCCTTAATTTGTGTGTAATCCCATTCTTTTGGAAGAATTTTTCTTCTAATTTACGAACCTTATCGACTTGGTCCATTTGTTTTTTGATATAACCTTCATAAGTAATGGAGATATCAACAGCTTCTTCTACGTCAGGTGTATAGCGTTTCAAACCAAATGCATCGGCTACGATAGCATAGGAAAGTTCATTACGTTTTACTAAATCATAAGCATGAATACCTGTTCTAATAGGTGCTGTACCTAAACTTTCAAGCAAAGCTTGTGTTTCTTTAGATGGATTTACAGGTGTATTTCGTAACATATCCATTGCTTCGTCGATAGCAGCTTTCTTAGCTGTAAATTTAGCCCAACGATCGTCTTTTACAAGACCAATAGCACGACCTTTTTCAGTAAGGCGCATGTCTGCATTGTCTTGACGAAGCAATAGACGATATTCGCTGCGGCTTGTCATCATACGGTACGGTTCATTTGTACCTTTTGTTACGAGATCATCGATGAGAACACCGATATATGCTTCGGAGCGAGCAAGGATAAAAGGTTCTTTACCTTGAAGCCACAACGCTGCGTTAATACCAGCCATTAGACCTTGTGCAGCGGCTTCTTCATAGCCAGATGTACCATTGGCTTGACCAGCAGAGTAGAGGCCTTCAATATGTTTTACTTGAAGGGCTGGCGTCAATTGCGTTGGGTTCAAGCAATCGTATTCAATAGCGTACGCAGGGCGCATGATTTCTACATTTTCAAGTCCTGGAATGGTGCGAAGGAATGCATATTGTACGTCCATTGGAAGGGATGTACTCATGCCTTGTACGTACATTTCGTTTGTGCTAGTACCTTCTGGTTCTACGAATAATTGATGGCGTTCTTTATCTGCAAAGCGCACTACCTTATCTTCGATAGAAGGACAGTAACGAGGGCCTACACCTTCGATTTTACCGCTATACATAGGGGCACGGTGAATATTGCTCGTAATGATTTCGTGCGTTTCTTTGTTAGTATAGGTCAACCAACATACGTCTTCATTGCGATTAATCCATTCATCCATAAAGGAGAAGGAGTGATGATGTGTATCGCCTTCTTGAACCTCCATATTTTCAAGGTTAAGCGTGCGTTTATCTACACGAGCTGGCGTACCAGTCTTAAAGCGCATCAACTCAATGCCATTGTCGAGCAAAGATTGAGAGAAATGTTCTGCTACGCGTTGACCATTTGGGCCACCTACATAATCGATATCGCCGATGAGGATTTTACCTTTCAAGTAGGTACCTGTACAAAGAACGACAGCTTTAGCACCATAGAATTCGCCAAGTTCTGTAACGATACCTGTTACCTTGCCGTCCTCAACCTTAAGCTCCGTTACCATGATTTGCTTAACATTAAGGTTCTCTGTATTTTCAATGGTTTGTTTCATCAAATGTTGGTATTTAATTTTATCAGATTGGCAACGCAAGGAATGCACTGCAGGGCCTTTACCCATGTTGAGCATACGCATTTGAATAGCCGTAGCATCTGCATTAATACCCATTTGACCGCCTAAAGCGTCAAGTTCATAAACAAGATGGCTTTTACCAGGACCGCCAACGGCAGGATTACATGGCATAAGCGCAATGTTATCTAAACTGATAGTCGCCATCAACGTGCGATGACCCATGCGGGCAGCGGCAAGAGCCGCCTCACAACCAGCATGACCACCACCGATGACGATGACATCATAATTATCTACTGTGTACATATGAATTTCCTTATATATTACTTATATTGAAAGCTTATTTTATTTAAATCACGAGGCCATAGGCCGAGTTCCCCCTATTCTCCATAGAGTGGCAATGAGGGCTTTCAAAAAACGACTTTAACTTCACTGTGGATATTTAGACCCAGAGTCCAGGTCGCTCGCTGGGCATTTTTCTTCGAAAAATTGCACGCTCCGAGCATATTAATGCTTTAATTTAGCCCAGAGTCCAGTTCCTCACTGTAAAATTTTTAAGTGATGCTTGGGTTTGGCCCAGAGTCCAGGTCGCTCGCTGGGCATTTTCCTTCGGAAAATTGCACGCTCCGACCAAAGTGATGTGTGGCTCCCATCGTCGCTAGCGCTCCTCTGTTAGCTCACACCCTACTTTTACTTTTATTTTCCTAAACAGAAGCGACTGAATAGTTCGTCGATCATGGATTCTCGGATGGTATCGCCCGTGATGTCACCTAGTAGTTCCCAGGCGCTGCGCAAGTCGGTAGCGACAAAGTCTACTGGCATGCCCATGTCGATGGAGGAGAGGGCTTCTTCGACTTGCGTCTTTGCTTGTTCCATGAGGCTGATATGGCGCACGTTACTGATCATGGCGCTATTGTCTTGTTTTACGCGACCGCCGTAGACGAGTTCTTGTACCCATTTAGAGAGAACTGCAGAGCCTTCGCCTTCTTTGGCACTGATGCGCTCAATAGCTGTAAAAGTCCCGTGTTCTTTAATATTTTCGTCTGTAACAACTTGTGCCACATCGGACTTATTGAGGAGTACAATGGTGTTCAAACCGCTGACAGAGGTCAAAATTTCGATTTCTTCAGGGGTTAATGGAGTAGACCCGTCGATAACGCAGAGCACAATGTCTGCTTTATTGATATAATCGCGAGCACGCTCCACACCGAGGGCTTCCACCGTATCTTGTGTGTCTCGAATGCCTGCCGTATCGATGAGGCGCAGAGAAATGCCTTCTACGGTCATATATTCTTCAATACTGTCCCGCGTCGTACCAGGAATATCCGTTACAATGGCGCGGTTTTCCCGCAAGAGAGCGTTCATAAGGCTCGATTTACCTGCATTTGGGCGGCCTACAATAACCGTCGTAATACCGTCGCGAATGAGGCGTCCCGTATTCGCTGTGGATAAAAGTTCATCCATAGCTTTCAAAATAGGCTGTAATTGATCGCGAACCTCTTGGCTCGTTACGTCCTCAATATCCTCCTCAGGATAATCGATGGTTACCTCTAAATGAGCAATCATGGCGATGAGCTGTTCACGCACATCTTTTACAAAGGACGAAACTGTGCCGTCCAGCTGCGATACAGCGAGAGAGAGGGGAGTCCTCTGTTTTTGCTTCAATAATATCAATGATCGCCTCGGCTTGAGTGAGGTCGATACGTCCGTTCATAAAGGCACGCTTCGTAAATTCGCCGGCTTCAGCCATGCGCACATCGTGATTTACGAGTAATTTCAAGATTTGTCGAACTGGCACAATACCGCCGTGACATTGAATTTCCACCACATCTTCTGCCGTGTAGGAATGGGGGCCTTTCATTAATAATACAAGAACCTCGTCGATGGTTTTGTTCGTTGCAGGGTCCACAATGGTTCCGTATTGTATCGTTCTGTTTTGGCGGTCCATCAAAGGAACGGTGCCAGCGCTCTTGAACAGGCTATTTACAATAGGAAAACTATCCTTGCCGCTGACCCGAATAATACCAACCCCGCCAATGCCGGGCGGCGTCGCAATGGCCGCTATTGTATCATCTATATACATAAAAATCTCCGTATTTCGATTATCTAGTATTTGCTTTTGTATATGTTCTTCGCCTGTGAAAGTTAAACTAAACTAATCTTTGCATGCGAAGATTAACTTAGGTTAGCTTTCACCATAACCTAAAGAATAAAGTGGGCAGCCCTCAATCAACCGAGAATATCAGTCACTTGAAAGCTGCACCACTATATTATTTTTTGTACGTAATCACAACGTGACGGAACGGTTCGTCCCCTTCACTGTTAGTAACAACGTTTTTATCCCCTTGAAGGGCAGTGTGAATGATTTTACGTTCAAAAGCATTCATCGGTTCTAAGGAAACCTTTTGACGGTTGCGTTTCACCTTAGAAGCCAAGCGTTTCGCGAGATTCACCAATGTTTCTTCTCGACGAGAACGGTAATTTTCCACATCTACAACGATGTGGCAGTGGCCAGATACATCCTTGTGTGCCACGAGATTTGTTAAGTATTGAATAGCATCCAATGTTTGACCATGTTTACCGATCAAAATACCTAAATCTTCGCCGTGTACTTGGAATGTAATCTTATCTTTAGTCATCATTTTTTCGATAACTACAGTGAGGCCCATTTGTGTAAACATATCATCGAGGAATTGTTTACCTTTTTCAGCAATTTCTTGTTGATCTTCTTTTGAAAGTTCCTTTTTAGAAGGTTTTTCTACAACATCACCTTCAGAAGTTTCAACTGCTGTATCTTGTACTTCTGTTTCACTTGTTGCTACCGGCTTGGAAGCAACAGCTACAGATTGTTCTTCTACATGAGCTACTTCTTCTTGCGTAGCAGTTTTAGCTACAGATGTGAAGAATAAACGAACAACTGCTGGTTTACGACCAATGCCCAAGAAGCCATTAGAAGGTTGTTCCAAGACTTTAGTTTCTACCAATTCTTGGCCATCTTCAGCCAATTGAGCTACGCCTTTGGCAATGGCATCTTCAATGGTTTTAGCAGATACATCGATAAATTCCATAGTGTCTCCTATTTCTTAGCTTCTAAGCTTTTGTAAATGAAATGTTGTTGCACAAATTGGAATACATTGGATACGATCCAGTAAATAACTAAGCCAGATGGGAAGTTAAGGGAGATGTAACCAATGAATAAAGGCATAAAGATTGTCATAATCTTTTGTTGTTGCGCAGCAGCACCAGTTGCACCGCTACTAGTTTGCTTGGACATAATCCATGTAGATAATGCACTCAATACTGGCAAAATATACATTGGATCTGGTTCGCCAAGACTAGGAAGCCATAAGAATTGTACATAGTTTTGATCGTATGGATAGCCTTGTAAAGCATAGAAGATAGCGATCAAGAATGGCATTTGCACCAATAGAGGCAAACAACCAGCCAATGGGTTAACGCCCATTTCTTTGTACAATGCACCCATTTCCGCTTGAAGTTTTGCAGGATCGTTTTTGTATTTATCTTGCAATTCTTTCATGCGAGGCTGTAACTCTTGCATAGCCTTCATGGATTTGATTTGTTTTACAGTAAGTGGTGCCAAAACCGCTTTAATAACGATTGTTAAAAGGATAATAGCCACACCGTAGCTTGGATAGCCTACCATTTGAGTTAATTGGAACGCATAGGTTACCAATGTAGTCATCAATTCAACGATAGGGTGGAATATACTACTTAAGAATTCCATTGTTTCTCCTTTTTCTTACAGTCCGAAACCGTCCTTTGCACATCTATATATCGTTATGGTATGGTCTAAATTTCATCCATACAGATGCTCAGGTATTTCCAAAACTGTGCTAGATGGTTTTTGTGAAAGTAACTTTCACAGAACGCAAATCAGCCTAAACCCTCGTGGGTTAAGGAACTGGATCATAGCCACCCTTGTGGAAAGGATGGCAGCGAAGAATGCGTTTTAAACCCATCCAGCTACCTTTCAAAGGACCATATTTTTCGATGGCCTGCAAAGTATATGTGGAACATGTCGGATAATAACGGCAACATCCAGGTTTTAAGGGAGATATGGCAAGCTGATAGAACCTAATTAAAAGTCGTAAAAGCGTAGTTATATAGCGTTTCATGGAAACCTCCATATACACAAAAAAGGACCAAAGCCTCTAACTTGTGGTCCTATTTATCATTTTGTACCAATAATTTGCTTTTTCGCAAGAGATACAAAATCTCCTTTTCCGCTTTTTCGTAGGTAGCGTTTTTCAGAGGGCCACGTCCAACAATTACGATATGATATCCCTTCGCGAATGGAATGTTGATTGAGGCGATATACCTCTTTCATAAGGCGTCTAGCTCGGTTGCGCTCCACTGCACAACCAACCTTTTTGCCTGTTACAAATCCAATGCGCGTAGATTGCTTCGCCACGGGCATACGATAGAGTACACACATACGGCCTACTTCGTATTTTCCGTGCTTATACACAAGGCGATATTCATTATTGTGCGTCAGTCGTCTTGCTTTATCGAGGCAATAATCCATATGCATTGTCCTTAAGTCCTAAGAATAGAAAAACTTGGCAGCAGCGCCAAGTTTTTTCTCCTGCCTAACAGCTATTATATTATGCAGATAAGCGTTTTCTGCCTTTTGCACGTCTTCTTTTTAAAACGAGACGGCCACCGATAGTTTTCATGCGTTCACGGAAACCATGGGTACGTTTTCTCCAAAGAGTATTTGGTTGGTAAGTACGTTTCATTAGTAAAACACCTCCTCGTCATTTTGTATTGTTTTACTTATACCATAACAGGGTAATTATAGAGTTAAAACGTAAATTTGTCAATATAATAAAGGCATTCTGCTTGTGAGTTCTTGTATTTCTAATATAATTCTATCACACATTTCATCCAGTAATTGATGTTACGTTTCCAAGGGGAGGAATATAGGGCTCCTTCATCGCTCCATACTAATCGTAAAGTCGCTCAAAAGGACCCTATATTCCCTCCCTAAGACAACCCTAATTTCATCTTACACACCAATACACGATGTAAACGTAACATCAATTATTCAGCACCACAAGAACTCACAACTCTAATATTTTTATATAAGACAATTTTACATTTTGATCTCTACTTGGAGGAAGGGAGGAATAGATGTGGTTTTCTCCCTCCATACTCATCGTAAGTCGGTCAAAAATCCACATCTATTCCTGCTCCTAACATACTCTAATGACTACTATAACACTTACCATCAGTATAAAAAGTAGTATCAGTTTTATAGCAAATCAATAAAAGTCTTTCAGCATATGGATCTAAGATTTAACAAATCTTACCTTTTAACCTCTTGAAGGGAAAGAGATAAATTGATGTTACGTTTCCAATGGGAGGAATATAGGGCTCCTTCATCGCTCCATACTAATCGTAAAGTCGCTCAAAAGGACCCTATATTCCCTCCCTAAGTAAACCCTAATGTCACCTTACACACCACTACACGATGTAAACGTAACATCAATTTACAGCAATACAAGAACTCACACTCTAATCTTTTATATAAGACAAATTTATGTTTTGATCTCTATTTGAGGAAAGAGGGCAAGTAGATGCTGTTAATTTCCTCTAACTTCTCTCCCCCAATTTTCATTTAAGTTGTGTAGATAACGTTTTATAAACAGGTCTAATGTAGATTGCTAAAAGGGATATCTATTACTTTTCCAGTTGTGTGTATAGAAATTATAAAATTATCTGGTTGGAGGAGGGGAAGTGAAACTACTTTTTGAGTGACTTACGCGTCGTATGGAGCGATAAAAGTAGTTTCACTTCCTATCCAAAAAGTAATAGATATACCCAAGAAAAATTTAAAAATATACATTATAAACAGTTTATAAAAGTTATCCACAGATTGAATGACAAATTACTTATTTTTTTGGTACAATCATACTTGAAATTAGGAAAAAGTATATATTTTTATAAGTTTTTTTGTTGGATAACTTTTCGAGGTTATCCACATTTTTTCTCTTTTGACCTGTGTAATCTATAAAGTCAGTTATTATCTGGTTGGAAGAGAATTTTATTTTCACTTATTCACAGGTTGTGCACAGGTTATTCACAGGAATAACAGGTTTTTCCACAGCTTTCACAAGAGTTATACACATTATTCCTAAAGTTATACACATTTATCGCAATAGTTATACACAAGAGGCACGTCATGCAATCATTTGATTTGAATAATATATGGGAGCATATATTGCAAGAGGCGAAAAAGAACATGCAACATTTGCCTGACGCGTTGTACTTGCGCGTCACGTCATCGTTGATTCCCATGTCTCTCGACAGTCATTCGATCCATATTGGGGTCATGCAAACATTTGTTAAAAACTTAATCGATCAGCAGCCGCAGATCAGCAAGGCTTTGCAGGATGCTATTACTACGGTTATCGGTTCCCATCGGGATATGGTGTTATTTGATTTCAATCAAGAGAGTGTAGATACTACCTTTGTTGATGAAAGTCTCATCGATGATGCACCAGTAGTGGCTCCACCGATGCCATTACCGCCTGTGGTAGAGGAAAAAGCTCAACAAGATGAGTTCTATACACCGGTGTATCAAGAGCCTGTCTATATCGATCGCACACCAGCTCCTGTGAATATTCCAGATGAGCCAATGGTAGCGCCTAGTAAAACAGTTGAAACTACCACACCTACATTACAGTCTGATAATGTACCTGTGGATTTATCCTTATCTAACCTAAATCCAGCGTACCGTTTTGATAACTATGTTACAGGCAACGCCAACCGCATTCCATTTGGAGCGGCTCAAAATGTAGCTGAGTACCCAGGCGGCGACTATAATCCGCTCTTTATCTATGGTCCATCAGGTCTAGGTAAAACGCATTTGATGCACGCCATCGGCAATGCCATCAAGGAAAATCATCCACACATGAAGGTTATGTCCATTACGAGCGAAAACTTTATGAACATTTTCGTCGAAACATTGCAACGTAACCAAGGTAAATTATTCCGCAACACGTTCCGTAACATTGACGTGCTCATGATTGACGATATTCAGTTCCTTGAAAGTCGTGAAAGTACGAAAACTGAGCTATTTAATACGTTCAATGAGTTATTAAATAACAACAAGCAAATCGTCCTCACCTCTGATACGATGCCAAACGATATGGAACAATTCGAAGACCGTCTTCGTTCTCGTTTCCAAGCTGGCTATATTGCTACTATGGAAAATCCAGATTTAGAAACACGCATTGCCATTTTTAGATCTTTGCTGGAACGAGAATATAAGAAAAATCGCGTTATCCGCATCGATAACGACTCCATCAACTACGTGGCGTTACAATTTAGCGAAAATGTCCGGGTGTTGCAAGGTGCTTTCACCAAATTAATCGGCACTGCATCTATCGATCAACGTCTTGAATCTATCGACCTAGAATACACTAAACAAGCCTTGGCTGGCCTCGTTCATACCGAAGAGGTGAACATGGTCACTATGGAAAGCATCCAAAATTTTGTAAGTTCTTATTTCAATATTAAAAAGCAAGACTTACTCGGCAAGAAGCGTAAGGCACAGTTCGCATTCCCACGCCAAATTGCCATGTATCTATGCCGTGATATGATCAATGAAAGTTATCCGCAAATTGCAGCAGCCTTCTCTCGTGACCATACGACAATTCTCCATGCGTACGATAAAATTACGAAGGAAATTGAACGAAACGAAGAAACTAAGAACATGATTTCTGAAATTAAACAGAAATTAACAACCTGTGGATAACTCTGTGGATATATTGTGCGTAACTTTGTGGATATCCTAAAAATCGTACTCCGCTGTGAGTATGTGGATAAGTGGTTACAAACTATCAACATAGTTATACACAACCGAGAAATCGCACAGTTAGTAGCGCCAATTCACTTTTACACATATGAACAGGCCCCTACTATTACTACTACTAAAACTAACAAATAATCAAAAAACCAGTAGAAACAGATCTATCGCAGAATATCTATAGAGCATCTACGATAGCAAACATAGAATATTACAAAACAAGAATTAGTTATTAGTGCTTCTACACTATATGTAAATCGTAAATACAAACAAATAGAAAATATAATGTGAAGCAAAGTGATAATCTACAAATAATAAATTATTAGCAATCATATATATCATAAAAGGAGTTATAAATGCATATTACATTCCCAAAAGCAAATCTCCAAAAAGCAATCAACGTATTGCAAAAGGTATCTCAAAATAAAACAAGTTCCAACTTACCAGGTGCTATCTACATGACAACAAAAAATGGTCAAGTAGAATTGCAAGGTAACGACTTTGAACTCGGTATTCGTTTAACCATCGACGGCGACATTAAAGAACCTGGCACATTAGTAGTAGGTTCTCGTTATTTCCAAGAGTTAATCCGCAAATTGCCTGGTGATACTATCGAACTTTACAAACCAGAGGACGGCAATTCTTTAACAATCACATCTGGTTCTTCTGAATTCAACCTCGTAACATTACATCCAGATGATTTCTCCTTGGTTGAACAAATTCACGACCAAGATCATGTAAACATCGATAGCTTTGCTATGAAAGAACTCATCGATTTAACAAACTATGCAGCTGCAACAGATGAAGATCGTCCTGTATTTACTGGTGCTCTTCTTGAAATTAAAGAAAACGAAGTAACAATGGTTGCCACTGATACACACCGCATGGCTGTTAAGAAAATTACTATCGATGAACCAGCAACTACACCAATGCGAGCTATCATTCCTACAAAAACTTTAGCTGAAGTATCTCGTTTGTTACCAACAGATAATCCAGCAATGATCAACATCATTTGGAATCGCACACAAATCGTGTTCAACTTTGAATCGATTTACATTATTTCTCGTTTAATTGAAGGCACATATCCTGAATATGAAAAGGTTATTCCTTCCCAATTCGACTCTAGCGCTGTTATTGACCGCCGCGAATTCGCTGGTGCTGTTGACCGCGTATCCTTATTAGCTAAAGACATCAGCTATAACGTAATTCGTTATGATTGGGCTGAAAGTAATGTAACATTGTCTACTCAAAATACTGAAATCGGTATGGCAAAAGAAGACGTAGCTGTTGAATTTAAAGGTACACCATTCACAATCTCCTTTAACGGTCGCTACATCTCCGACATCTTGCGCCATAGCACAGGCGACAACATCCACTTGTTCTTAAAACAAAATGGTCCTGTTGTCATTCGCCAAGACAATAATCCGAACTATACATACGTAGTAACACCAGTTCGTACGAATGCATAACTTTTACTGAATTAATATACATATTTTTATTAGGTAATGATGATTAAAAGTCATCGTTAACTAATTCCCATATAGTTATAAATTGTCCACTATAGGAGGACGTTATGAAAGAGCAACATCAGGTACCCATTCATACGGAGTACATTCAAATTGATCAGTTGTTGAAGTTAGAAGGCATCATCGAAACAGGTGGTCAGATTAAATCCTTTATCGATGAAGGCATCCTTACTTTGAATGGTCAAGTTGTGACAGAAAAGCGCAAGAAATGCCGCGTTGGGGACGTGATTTCTTGCGAAGGTCTCGATGTAGATCTAGTGATTACTCAAGAGGAGGCATAATCGGTGAGAATTGACTCACTGCAATTATTCCAGTTTCGTAATTACAAGGATGTAACGATTCAGTTTAATCCGGAGATTATCGTTTTGCACGGCACCAATGGGGCTGGTAAGACGAATATCCTCGAGTCCATTTATGTGGGTACCATTGGTAAAAGTCATCGGACCAACGATACATCGGATATGCTCATGTTCAATGCTGAGGAAGCAGGCATTGTTGTTAAGTTCGAGAAAAAGGATACACCTCAAAAGGTAAATATTAAGTTATTCCGCCAAGGTCCTAAGGATATTCGTTTAAACGATACTAAAATATCTCAAAAAGAACTGATTGGTACATTAAATACAGTTATCTTCTGTCCTGAAGATTTACAGCTCATCAAAGGGTACACCCGTCAGGGCGTAGACGCTTTCTAGATATGGAAATCTCTCAGACTAGCGCTACGTACTATCATCAGTTGATGCAGTATAATCGGTTATTACAGCAGCGCAATGCGATCCTTAAAGAATATAGAGGGAAGCAAAACATACCTCTTGAAGAATGGGATTTGCAATTAGCCGATATGGCGAGCTTTTATCGTAAAGAAACGGTTAGAAAGCTTGAAGAAAAATTAACCTTCTCATCGATTTGATGAATCGTAAATTGACGGGTGGTCTTGAGAATTTGACCATCGGTTATGAACAGCCTTATATGGACAATGGTTCATTAGAGTATACAAAGGAAGGCTTTTACGAGCGCATTAAAGCAGCATTGCCAAAGGATCGTCATCGGATGACCACCAGCGTAGGTCCTCACCGCGATGATTTACGATTCTTCTCTGATGCGATGGATTTAAAGAAATTTGGATCCCAAGGGCAGCAACGAACTGCTGTATTGTCCTTAAAGTTGAGTGAGCTTGAGTTTATTAAGTCCGAGGTTGGGGAATATCCAGTTCTGTTATTGGATGATGTATTAAGCGAACTTGATGAATCGAGACGAGCGAATTTATTGCAGTTTATTCATAAACGCATTCAAACATTTATTACTACTACAGATATTCACGATTTTAAAGATTTGAAATCGGTTCAATTTATTTCTTGTGAAGGGGGTAAGGTTCAGTATGGACAGCCTTGATCTTTGTTTACCAAAGGCCTTAGCAGAACTGAATTTACTGGAACAATATAAATTAAATACCCTCGTTCACAAGTGGCGTCATGTAGTGGGCGATGTCATTGCAGACCATACGAAAATTGTGTCTATCAATCCTCCAGATATGGTGATTAGCGCAGATAATTCCATGTGGATGCAGGAACTACAGATGCAAAAACGGCGTATTATCGAGGCGATTAACAAGTATTACCGCCAAGAGGTCATCAAAGATATTCGCTTTATTATGAAACGTCAGAGCTATGTGAAAGCTAATACTGATACATCGATTTCACTGCCTGATGAACAGATTATTACAAAACGGATTAACTTTGCAGACATCGTGCTTTCAAAAGAAGACGTAGACGCCATCGATAAATCTTTAGAACAAACGGATAACGAAGAATTACGAGCTGCTTTCAGAAAAGTACAAATTACGGCTCGAAAGCGGGAAATCTATTTAGAGCAGCATGGCTATCATCGTTGTAAGCGATGTGGCATGCACATGGAATCTAAAAAAGAAATCTGTCCGACCTGCGAATATGAATTGCATCGCGCTCATATTAAGGACATTAAGGCGGTCATTAGAAAGTATCCGTACTTTAAATACAGCGATTGTCAGCAATTTATACAGTGTACCTTCCCAGATTTTGCAGAAGCGATGCGGGAATCCATATACTTTTACCTAGATAAAATTTATAAAGGGTCCATTAATCGCCGTCATATGTATATGGTGGCTATGCTCATCACTCATAAGAAGCCTGATGAGTTAACAGACCAGCATGTTATTAATTTGTGTAACAAGTATCGATCTAAGTTCCTTGCAGAAGAGGAACAGCGGAAAATCGATTCATTAAATGGGGTTCTTGAGAAATAGCTATATAGGGGTTAGTATGAGGGAAGATTATAGAGAACTAAAAAAAAATTTGAATAATTTATTATTTGGTTTTTATACATTATCATTTATTATAACCTTAGTATCGGTATTTTTTTACATATCATAAAGGACGTTCAGGAGCTATATTAATTGCTGTTATATATTGGGTTGGTTATTTTATATTTAGATATTTGGGGAGAAAAGAAATATCTAAAAATTTTTTTGAAGAATTTGAATTAAAAGAACAATATAAACGGCAGTATCAAAATAATGAAAATAATAATATTTGATATTTTAAATTAATATCAGAAAGGTATTTTTTTATGTACGTTCATATTGGGGATACCGTTTCCGTGCCTATCGAATCCATCATTACTATGGTGCACGCCAAGGGCGGAAAGTCCCATAAAAGTCCTATTCATCACTATGAAACGCTAGAGTATATCGCTATGGTACCAGAGGAGCAAATCAAGACTTATGTGGTCACTGATGATTGCGTTTATGGATCTGGTATTAGCATTAAGACTTTAATGAGACGAATTGATGAGTTTTATAGTATAATAAAGAGATAAGATTTATTCTGTACATGTGTTGTACCAAATTTCAATCCAGTACAGTGTGATAGATTGTTAGGAGGAGTTTGTTTCATGCCTGAAGAAAATTATGGCGCTCAGAATATACAGGTTCTTGAGGGTCTTGACGCGGTACGTAAACGCCCTGGTATGTACATTGGTAGTACGTCCATTCGCGGTTTACATCACCTCGTTTATGAAGTAGTAGATAACTCTGTAGACGAAGCGCTTGCAGGTTACGCTACACATATCGAAGTATCCATCAATGAAGATAACAGCATCACTGTTGTCGATGATGGTCGTGGTATCCCTACAGGGATGCATGAATCCGGTATGTCTGCGGTAGAGTTAGTATTAACAAAATTACATGCTGGCGGTAAATTCGGCGGTGGCGGCTACAAGGTTTCTGGTGGTCTTCACGGCGTAGGTATTTCTGTAGTAAATGCGTTGAGTGAATGGACTAAGGTTCAAGTAGCTCAAAATGGTATTATTCAAGAGATTACATTCGCTCGTGGTCATAAGACTTCCGAGTTACATGAAATCGGCAAGCAGAAGGTACTGGTACTACAGTTATCTTCAAGCCAGATGCTGAAATCTTTGAAACTACAGTATTCAACTTTGATACATTGAAAATTCGTTTACAAGAATTGGCATTCCTTAATAAAGGTCTTCGCATTACATTGAGCGATTTGCGCCAAGAGGAACCTCGTGTTGAAAGCTTCCACTACGAAGGTGGTTTAAGTTCTTTCATTGCCTTCTTAAACGAAAATAAAGAAGTAGTAAATCCTACTGTTATCGATATCGAAAATACAAAAGACGACGTAGTAGTAGACGTAGCGTTGCAATATAACGATAGCTACAGCGAAAACTTGTTGTCCTTCGTAAATAACATCAACACTGTTGACGGTGGTACTCACCTTTCTGGTTTCCGTGCCGCTTTAACTCGTACCCTCAATGATTATGGCCGTAAAGCTGGTTTGATCAAGGAAAATGAGTCCAACCTTTCCGGTGAAGACGTGCGTGAAGGTTTGACAGCTGTTGTATCTGTAAAAGTATTGGAACCTCAATTTGAAGGCCAAACAAAAACTAAACTTGGCAATAGCGAAGTAAAAGGTATTACAGATGTTATCGTATCTGAAGGACTTAAGACATTCTTCGAAGAACATCCTCAAGATGCGAAGAAAATCATTGAAAAAGCAACGATGGCAAGCCGTGCTCGTGAGGCAGCTCGTAAAGCCCGCGATTTAACTCGCCGTAAAAATGCATTGGAAGTATCTAGCCTTCCTGGTAAATTGGCAGATTGCTCTGAAAAAGATACATCTATGACTGAAATTTATCTAGTCGAAGGTGACTCTGCGGGCGGTTCTGCAAAACAAGGTCGCGATCGTCGTTACCAAGCTATTTTGCCTTTACGTGGTAAGATCCTTAACGTAGAAAAAGCACGCCTTGATAAGATTTTAGCTAATAACGAAATTCGCTCCATGATTACCGCATTTGGTACTGGTATTGGGGAAGAGTTCGATATTACAAAATCCCGTTACAACAAGATTATTATCATGACAGATGCGGACGTTGACGGCGCTCATATCCGTACCTTGTTATTAACATTCTTCTACCGTTATATGAAACCATTGGTAGAGGAAGGTCATATCTACATTGCTCAACCACCGTTATACCAAATCAAGAAGGGTAAATCCCACTGGTATGTATACTCTGATGCAGAGCTTACAGCTAAGCTTGATGAAGTAGGCCGTGATGGAATTACAATTCAACGTTACAAAGGTTTAGGTGAAATGAACCCTGAGCAATTATGGGAAACTACAATGAACCCTGAAAATCGTACGATTTTACAAGTTAGCTTAGAGGATTCCATCGAAGCTGACAAAATCTTTACAGTTCTCATGGGCGATAAAGTAGAACCTCGTCGTAAATTTATTGAAGATAACGCAAAATACGTGCGTAATCTGGATTTATAAGAGGTGACCCATGGTTGAAAATCAAAATAATAATGTAGAGTTTACCTCTAATAAAGATCAACATTTAAAACGTTCCCTAAAAGCGCGTCATATGAATATGATCGCTTTAGGTGGCGCTATCGGTACTGGCTTATTCGTAGCTGGTGGTGAAGTAGTAAGTACAGCGGGCCCTGGTGGTGCGCTAGTGGCTTACGGCCTCATCGGTATCATGGTGTACTTCCTCATGACATCTCTTGGGGAAATGGCTACGTACTTGCCGATTCCAGGTTCCTTCGGGACTTATGCAAAACGCTATGTAGACCCGGCCTTTGGTTTTGCCTTAGGTTGGAACTATTGGTTTAACTGGGCTATTACATTGGCTGCTGAAGTATTGGCAGGGGCTCTTATCATGAAATACTGGTTCCCTGATGTGCCTGCCATCGTATGGTCTGCTCTGTTCTTGCTCGTTTTATTCGGCTTGAACTATTTGTCTACTCGTTCCTTTGGTGAAAGTGAATACGTATTCTCTAGCATCAAGGTTATTACTGTATTCGTATTCCTATTCTGCGGCTTCATGCTCATCTTTGGCATTGGCGGCACATCTCCAGGATTTGCGAACTGGACAGTAGGGGAAGCGCCATTCGTAGGTGGCTGGGAATCCATTCTCGCTATCTTCATGGTAGCTGGTTTCTCCTTCCAAGGTACTGAGCTTATCGGCGTAGCTGCTGGTGAAGCAGAAGACCCTGAAAAGAACGTGCCAAAAGCGATTAATACAATCTTCTGGCGTATCTTATTATTCTATATCGGTGCTTTCATAGTTATCGGTTTCTTAATTCCGTACACTGATCCAAATCTTTTGAATTCTAGTGTAGAGAATGTATCTATTTCTCCATTCACACTCGTATTTGACCGCTTTGGTTTTGCTTTTGCTGCTAGCTTCATCAATGCTATCATCTTAACGGCAGTACTCAGTGCTGGTAACTCTGGTCTATATTCTTCTACGCGTATGCTTTACGCACTCGCTAAAGAAGGTCAAGCACCAAAAAAATTTTCGCTAAGCTTTAATAGCCGTGGCGTTCCAGTGCCAGCGTTAATCTTAACAACAGCAATCGGTTTATTTGCATTCCTTACAAGCTTCATCGGCGAAGGTACTGCATACACTTGGATTGTTAATATCTCCGGTCTTTGCGGCTTCATCGCATGGGTTGGTATCGCTGTTTCTCACTATCGTTTCCGCCGTGCCTTCATTGCACAAGGTAGAGATCTTAGTGAATTACCTTACAAAGCATGGTTGTTCCCAATTGGTCCAATCTTGGCGTTCATCCTTTGCGTCATCATCATTGCTGGCCAAACTACTCCGCTTTCACAGGCGATACAATCGACTGGTATGGCGTATCCGTTGCGTACATCGGATTGCCAATCTTCTTCGCAGTATACTTAGGTTACAAATACATCAAGAAAACAAAACTTGTTCCATTGAAAGAGGTTAACCTAGACCGCGATTTTGATAGATAATATAAAATTAGACCTGTTCATTATGAAATAGTGAACAGGTCTTTTTTAATATAATATGTAATTGTATTTCTGTGAAAGCCTTGCTATAATTAATCAAAATATATTGTAGTCAATTAGAGAGGATACAATTATGATTATTACTACAACTATGCATATTGAAAATAAACCTGTCCAAGAGTATAAAGGTATCGTATTTGGTGAAGTCGTAGAAGGCCGTAACTTTGTGAAAGATTTCATGTCTGGTATTCGCGACATCGTTGGTGGCCGTAGTGGCAGCTATGAAAACTCCTTAATGAATGCACGCCAAGCAGCCCTTGATGAAATGTCTCAACGGGCTTCTAAAATGGGTGCTAATGCTATTATTGGTGTATCCTTCCAATATAGCACTGTAGGTGCACAAAACGGCATGCTCATGATTACATGCAATGGTACAGCTGTAGTAGTTTAATAGATGGTAGACTACGTTAGATATAACTGTTAATATAATCCTAAGGGAAATAAGTAAGTTGCAATGTATTCTTGTGACTAAAAAACAGCAGGCTTTAGTCCTGCTGTTTTTTTATGTTACTGTTATAGAAGAAATCCCCTAATCAATGTATAAAGCGATATAGCTTTTTACAAAGATTAGGGATTTTTTTATTTAGAAAAATAAAGGTACTAATGAATCGTAGCTTTTATTGGGCGATTGTACCTATTTTTACCTTATACCATGTTGCGTACATGACTGGTAATACGATAAGTGTTAGCACCGTTGCCACTAGTAAACCGCCGCTAAAAGGCGATGGCAAGTGGGCTCCAGAATACAGATCCCATAAGAGGAATCATGCCTAAAATCGCTGCGATAGCGGTGAGCATGATCGGACGGAAACGAAGTGTAGCGGAGTTGATAATCGCTTCAAGTGGTTTTTGTCCTTCTGCTTTGTGGATTTCAATTTGGTCTAACAAGATTATGGAGTTACGGATGATCATACCCGAAAGGGCGATGATACCTAGAATAGCCATAAAGCCTAATGGTGTTCTCGTAATATTCAGAGCTAATACGACGCCGATTAATCCGAGAGGTGCTGTGAGCAAAGCCATGAACATAAGGGCAATACGCTTCAATTGGAACATGAGGATTGTCATGATCACAAAGAGCATAATTGGCATTGGTGTTACTAGATTTTGTACAGCTGTGACGCTCTTTTCAGCGGCTCCATCAAGTTCAATGGTATAGCCTGTAGGCAAGGAATCGCGAATGTCTTGTAAGGATTTATAAACCTCTTTTGTTTTCGCATTGCCTAAAACACCGGCTTTTACATTGGCATGAATACTGATAGTTGGCATCATATTTCGGTGCCAGATAATACCATCCTCTTGCGTCATAGTAATAGTTGCGATTTGGCTAAGCGGTACGTAGGAACCATTGCCTGTTTGAATCGGTAAGGAGGATAGAGCACTTAAGTTATGTTGCTCATTATCTCCTAAACGGAATGTAACAGGAATTGTTTGATTACCTTCATAGTATTCCCCAGATTTAGTGCCAGATAATAAACTTTGCAAGTGTAAGGATACAGCATAGCTATCGATGCCGAGTAGGCGAGCCTTGTTAGGATCGATATGAACGTTAGCTACAGGTTCCGTATCTGGCCAGTCAAAGGCAATATTCTGTAAATCCTTGTCACCTTGCATTTTGCTTTTTACTTGGTTTGCAATGTCTTTTACCACCTTTTGATCAGGACCTGCTACGCGGAGCATCACTGGATATTTAGATGGTGGGCCAATTTGTACAAATTGAGCATTTACGAGGGCTGAAGGGAATTCTTCATTTAAATAAGAAGTTAATTCATCATATAGTTTATCTCGATCCTCTAAGGATTTTGTAACGATAACGTACTGTAAGAAGTTATTTCGTTGCAACTCAGGTTCCAAGGTGAGAACGAAACGCGGAGAACCTTGTCCTATATAGGATGTAAAGGTCGAAATGTGTTCGTTACCTTGTAAATGTTCATCGATGATTTTTGCTTGATTTGCAGTGTATTCAATGGATGAACTTTGAGGAAATTGCATGGATACGATGATTTCATTACGCGTTGATGATGGGAAAAATTCCTGCTTGATCAATGGTAGTGAAAGTAGGGATAACACAAAGGCACCTAAGGTGATGAGTAATACTACCTTATGATGTCCTAAAGCCCAATGTAACAGTCTTTCAAATTTATCATAGAATGTAACACTGAGATTGTGCATGATACGGTCTCGTTTGGTCCATTCTGATTCAGGTTTTGGAGCCTTGTTTTCAATGATTTTATAGCCGAGAACAGGGCTGACGAGAACAGAGGCAAACCAAGATAGGATGAGAGCCATAAATACAACGATGGATAGAGATTTCGTAAACTCTGCTACCATCCCTTGAGCTAGTGCTAATGGTAAGAAGCCAGCACAGGTAATGAGCGTACCAGATAGCATAGGGAAGGCTGTTGATTGGTAAGCGAAGGTAGCAGATCTAAAGTGACCCCAACCTTCTTCGAGCTTAACGCTCATCATTTCTACAACGATAATGGCATCGTCTACGAGAAGGCCTAGCGACAAGATAAGAGCACCAAGGCTAACCTTATGCAAGTAAATGCCTGCTTCATACATCAAAATGAACGTCGTAGACACAACAACTGGAATGGTGAGGGCCACAACCACACCTGTTCGCAAGCCAAGGGATGCAAAGCTTACGAGCAATACGATGGCGATGGCTTCAAATAGAGATTGAGAGAAATCGCCGATGGATTCCTTAACAATATGTGGCTGATTAGATACTTGATCGAGTTCAAGGCCTGCAGGTATGGTTTTCTTCAATTCTGCTAGCTTTTTATCGATAGCTTCACCAAATTCCACATTATTGCCACCTGCATCCATGGAGATAGCAATACCTATAGCTGGCTTGCCTTCATAGTAGAATTGAGGATCACTAGGATCTTGGTAGGTCATGGTTACATCAGCCATGTCGCCAAGGCGCAAGGTTTGATTATTAATGCGAATTGGCATATCTTGTACGGCTTGAGGGCTATCGAATAGACCGTTTACTCGAAGATATACATTATTGGTATCCGTTGTAATCTTACCAGCTGGTACCATCATACTTTGCTGTTTAATAGCTGTTAATAGCTGTTGTGTACTGATTTTATAGGATGCTAATTTATCCTTATTAATCGTTACATTAAGGGTTTGTTGTTGAACCCCAATAAGGCTGATTTTTTTAACGTTTGGAACAGATAAAAGCTGACGTTTTAAGTCTTCCGCTTGTTGACGCTTTTCTTCATATGAGAATTCATCTCCACTAATGGCGTAGATAATACCGTATACATCATCGAATCTATCGTTGATAGTCGGCCCTTGAACGCCTTGTGGGAGAGATTTCCATTCGTCGTTAATCATGTTCCGCGCTTCTTCCCAAGCGGGACGGATTTTATCAGATGGTAGATTTTCTTTCAGATTAATATAAATAACTGATTTGCTGCCATCTGTGAAAGATTTTGTATAATCCACGCCAGGTAGGTCACGCAGTTTTTTTCTTCTAATTTGTCCGTTACCCTGATCCGACATTTCTTGAGGGAAGCCCCTGGCCAAAGCAACGCCGACAACCATGGTGCGCATCGTAAAGTCTGGGTCTTCCATACGCCCCATATGGTTGTATGAGAAGATGCCAAAGGTGAGTAGCACAGCCATGAAGTAGTAGATAATGGACTTGTGTTTGAGGGCCCATTCGGCTAAGTTAAATTGTTTCATTGACTAACCGCCGTCCCTTCTTGTAATTGTTGAGTGCCTGCGGTGATGACAATGTCGCCCTTAGCTAAACCAGATGTAACGATGACGGAGTTTTTACCGAACTCACCAGTCTTAATAGGAACGAGATGAGCCTTCTTATCGCGGATAATATACACTGCATTATTGCCATTAGAATCTTTTACAAGAGCCGTCAATGGAATAGAAATATTGGTGCTATCTGTGGTAGATAGATTTGCATTGACCGTCATGCCTAGCTGTACCTCTTTAGGTGGATTTTTGTAATGTAATTTTTTTACAGTATATGTTCTGGCCACAGGGTCAGGAACTGGTGAAATTTCTCGCACCACACCTTGTACAGTTACATCTGGTAGAGCCCAGAATGTAATATTGGCAGGGCTGCCCACATGAACCTTGGTCATTTCTTGTTCGGGAAGGGCAATGACTGCTTCTGGGTCGTGACCGGCCGCTAAGGTGCCAACGCTTTGACCGGCAGCTACGACTTGGCCTGCTTCAATATTGAAAGCAGTAATAATACCTGTATCAGGGGCCGTCAAATTGGTATAGCTATTTTGATTGCTACTCAAGTTGAGGCTGGCCTGTGCTTGTTGTAATTGAGCAGATGTGGCATTCAATTGGTTTTCTGCTTGATCTAATTGCAACTTACTAATCGCTTGTTGAGCATAGAGCTCGCGATATCGTTTCGCATTGGTTTCTGCTAATTCATAGGCCGATTGAGCAGCTTTCACAGCACCCTCAGCATTTTGTACTTGAGCTGATGTATCTGAACCATTAATTTGAGCAATTACTTGGCCTGCTTGTACAGTATCACCGACATTGACAAATTTGTTGATGACGCGGCCTCCAATTTGAAAGGCCAAGTTTGTTTCCGTTTTATTATGGATAGTGCCTGCATAGCCAGCACTAGTAGTACCAGATTCTTCACCGATGGTGATGGTGCGCACCTTGAGGCTAGTATCCTCAGATTGCTTTTTCAGATCCACAACCACTGATTATAGCGGTCCCTATTAAGAGGGCTCCTATGGTTGCTATGACTTTTTGATTCATAGAATCTCTCCTTTATACCACACATAAGCCCTATGACACAGAACTACATATAGGTAGCATTCATAGGACTATATATTTTATGAGAATATATCTAATTTAGCTATTAGATATATAGTAGATAATAGTTCTATTAAATCTATTAGATTTTATTATATATTTTATACAATTTAATAATACTATATTTATATGTAAACGGCTAGGGGGTATACAAAAAGTGAGTCCTCCATAGGAGAACTCACTCTTTATATATCTACAATGCTCATAAATCTATAAGCTAGTAGGTATTAATCTTTTTCTTCTATTTCTTGTACTACGATAGGTTCTTCATAGGTTACAAGAATCTTGTCGATACGGGTGTTATCCATATCTATCACTTCAAAGGTATAGCCATTCCATTTTGCTTTGTCTAATTCTTTTGGAATGCGGCCAAAGAGAACGTTTAATAGACCGCCCATTGTTTTGTACAAGTCTTTTTCTTCGCCTGGTAATTCTTCATCGATGTGGAAGAATTCTTTAAATTCGTCTACGTCGAGAAGGCCATCTACAAGCCAGGAGCCGTCTTCACGTTCGACAATTTTATTCTCTTCTTCCATGATTTCTTCTTCACCGGAAGGCATGAGACCTACGATTTCTTCCATAATATCATGTAATGTTACAAGACCGCTGAAACCGCCGTACTCGTCGAGAACGATCGTTTCATGAACGCCTTCTGTACGGAGTACATTCAATAATTTCATGAGCGTAATGGATTCTGGAATGAGTAATGGTTCTTTCAAACAAGATTCAATAATATCATGAATAGAGCGTTCGCTAGGACGTTGCATGATCTGTACCAATACGTCAGATACAGTTACGAGACCCTTTAGTTCGTCCAAGGAATCGGTACCTACAGGAATGCGGTAATGGTTAGCATTTTTGAGGACTTCCATAATTTCATCCTCTGTGCCATTAAGGTCAATCCATTTGAGCTGTGTACGAGGTGTCATGATGTCGCCAGCATTCATATCTGCTAGGTGGAAGATATTTTCTACGAGGATAGGTTCCTCTTCTTCATACGCACCCATAGCAACGCCTTCGGTGAGCATCTTGTTGATTTCAGACTCTGTAACAGGAGCCTCTTCTTTCACAGTCACGCCTAGTAATTTTAAGAGAAATTCTGTGGAAACGCCGAGGAAGCTAACAATAGGCTTTAAGGCTACAGACAACCAATAAATCGGTTTTGCTACTACTACGGCGATGCTTTCAGGACTATTTAAGGCTAAACGTTTTGGTACGAGCTCGCCAATAACGAGGGATAAATAGGTGATAATAGCAACGATAAGTAAGGAGCTAATGGATGCTGCATAGGGCTCAATACTTGGAATATTAGCTACTAAAATTTCCTCTAATGGACCAGAGAAGGTCGCACCAGAATACAAACCAGTTAAAAATACCAACGAGGGTAATACCAATTTGAATAGTAGAAAACATATTATTTGGATTCTCTGCTAATTCAAAGGCTTTTTTAGCACGCTCGTTGCCTGCCTCTGCCATTTCTTCGAGTTTACGTTTTTTAGCATTGACGATGGCCAATTCCGTCATAGAGAATAAGCCATTGGCGATGATTAATACGACGATAATTATAAAATCTAAGGTCAGATCACTGTCCATGTAAGTAGATACTCCTTTTTATATAATTCTGCACATGAGAAAAATAGAAATGTTACTCTTTAGTATACCATATTGGCATCGATACGTGTTTAAATACAACAAAAGCACCTATTATAGGTGCTTTTGTTGTGTCACTACATCTGCAAGTGGCTAGATAGATACTTTCGTCAGTAACTAGCACAGAAAAAGCAAGGCGGCAACCCTATTTTTCTGTTTGGATGCATTAAAATGTTAGAACTATTGATTTCCTTAATTAATATAATATATGACTTCCCTTAATTTGTAAATATAGCTCTAATAAGGGTATAGTATATATAAATATCAATTTAGTATTAAAAATAGGTCATACAATTGGGAATTAATGATGGGATTAGATATATGACAAGTGAACAGGAATGGGAACAGGTTTTACAAATAAAAACAGCAGGCCGCGATGATAGTCGGTCTGATACAGAGCATCATCCGTATGAGCCGACTGATTATTGCGTCCTAGAGCGGTTGGCGAATAGCGGTCATATTCGCAAGAAACATACCCTCATCGATTATGGCAGTGGCAAGGGCCGTGTTAGTATTTTTATGGCTTACCAAACGGGCTGTCACTCTATCGGCATCGAATACGATGAACGATTGTATGAAAAGGCTCTTATCAATGGTGAAAGCCCAGCAGCGCGCAATCGGGTGAGTTTTGTGCACGGTGATGCGGCGCTCTATGAATTACCAGCTCAAGCAGATCGATGCTTTTTCTTTAATCCCTTTGCACTCCATACGATTAAGCGCGTTCTAGGAAATATCTTTGATTCCCAGTATCATCATCCGCGTGAAATTAAACTATTTTTCTACTACGTCAACGAAGAGGTAGAAAACTTCTTAAATAACCATGTGCGACTCGAACAAGAAGAACCTATCGATTGCAGCGATCTCTTTGAAGAAAGCGATGAAAAGGAACGAATTTTAGTGTATTCAGTTAATTTATTTTAGTGCATTGATTATTAAGGAAAAAGCAGATAAATTCTGATATAATAATATATTAGAGATTATAAAAATCAAATTATTTTTTTATGGTTCTATACATTGATTCGTATGCGCTAATGTAGTGGATAGGGCTGAGTGTATTGAAGACTGGAGGTACCCGTGAAATCATCGATACAGCATTGATTGAACGTATTCGCAAGGCCTTAATTAAACGATATGATCGAGATCAACAAATTCAACAAATGATTGAAGAAATTGGTGCCGAAGAGGGACTCAATGAAACTGAATTGGCTATTGTTTACCAAGCTTATTTAGAGGTTAAGGAACGCATATACTATACATCCTCTCTCGTTGATTTGTGGAATCAAATTGAAGAGGTTCAAAAACGGATGTCCATGTTGCATACCCTATGATTCTCTTTGAAGAGGATTTGTTTGGCAATGTGTTAGGCGACGATAAAGAGGATATCATCATTTCTGATGGATCTTATCTTGGCAAGGGTGCTAGTCATAATAATGATGTATACGCTATGGAACAGGTCCAATTATCGGATATTCCTGTGCAGCATGATTCTACAGTGGGCATGAACCATATTAAATTGAACGAATTGCATTCTATGGGCGGTCTTTTTACAGGATCTGGTGAAAGCTCCCAACATGAGATATCGGACCTTGATGAAGACATTGTAGAGCATATGGATGTAAATCCATTAGAAGGTGTGGAAAGCTTAGAAGTCCATCACATGGATGAAGAAAATATGTCCTCTATTGATCCATATACAGCAGTAAATGCTTTATTATTCGGTAAGTCTGGCTTAGATTCAGATAAAGCCAATAAGAAGATGGAAAAAGCTTCTAAAAAAACAATTGAAACGCGTAGATGATGAATGGGCGCGTATCAATGGAACTGACGATACATCTAAAAAATCTAAGGATTATAAAAAATTCAAAGAAGATAAGAAATCTAAGGGCGACAAGAAATCAAAAGAGGATAAAAAGTCCAAAGATGATAAAAAGTCTAAAGAGGATAAAAAGGACAAAAAACATAAAAAGTCTAAGGAAGACAAACATTCCAAATCCGAAGATAAGTTAAAGAAAAAGAAAGACAAGGCTGAAAAGAAGCTTAAGGTCTTAAATGACAAGTTAAAAACCGTCTTTTTAGGCGATACTTTCAAGAAAAAAGATAAGAAGAAAGACAAGCAAAAAGGATAAAAAAAGTCCGAAAAGGATGGATCCGAAAAAAAGCAAAAAAACGATAGTTTCTGTACGGAATAGTAAGGCCTATGAACAGAGAGCTAAGGAGAGTACTAGTGCGAAGAAATCAGCCAGTGCTGGAACTATCGACCGCGGATGCGGTAAATGTAAATGGTGTAAGGGACCTAAATGTAAGAAATATCCAACATAATTACAGTTAGGTAGTATAGAGTAGTTACGTTATATGAGAACAGTAGGGGTTAATGATGAACCGATGGCAACGATTATTTGAAGGCATAAAGACAGAGATTAAGGTATTTATCTTTTTTTCTCTGCTTTGTTGACTGCATTTAGAATCGTGTTTCTTGTAGTATTTCAATCACAGCTAGCATCTGTGACGATGGAGAATATCCTCACGTCCTTATGGCTAGGCTTTTAGATTGAGTCTTAAGACCGTTGGTTCTTTGTGTTTACTAGGCTTTTTTTAGGAGGCACATTGGTACATACCTTTGTACCTAAATGGCCGTCCTTACGCATTAAACAGGTTGTGTATTCTATAGCGACTGTACTGTTGACCTTCCTATTCTTAGGCCGCATTCCGTTCTACAAAATATTCAATTCCTCTTATAATGCAATGCTCATCAATGGTAAAAACGATGATATCAGCGCCATTGTAAATACGGCCATCAATGAATATAACGCCCTCATGTACATCGTTGGGGCCGTAGTATTGAGCGTAGCCCTTTGTTATTTCCTCGTTAAATTCTTGGCGTGGGGTACAAAGAAATATAGTGATTACGCTGATACTCAATTAGTTTGTTCTACTTGGTATCCAAAGACGAAGAAAACGCAATGGATCACAGGTATTGGATTGACTGTAGCTATCGGTGTATTAGGTCTGTTCTTTAGATTTGGTGGTGCTTTTAACTATACGAATTCCATTAACTGGGAAAGTGCGGCACGCCTCAGTTCTAATTTGTTAAACGAGACTATCCTCGACGATGTGCAGGCTCTTTATCGTGTTAAAAGTATTGCAAAACGCGCGGATGAGTTAGAGGTTATCAACTTAACCCCTCAAGAATTGAGTGAGAAAATCAGTGCCATTGGAGGTACCTTTAATGGTAAGGATTTTGATGGTTCTTTCACAAGAACTATTACGACAGAGCGTTTAGCGGAGCAACCACAGTCCATCAATATCGTTCTCGGTGAATCCTATGGTTTGTGGCCATTCCTCGCTGAATACAACGAACCTGGTGCGTACCTTGTTGAACAAGGTCGTAAATACGCTGCCAGCCCTCAAGCGATGAGCACGCAGCTAGCCCTTGCTCAAGGTACAGGCACCATGCCTGCTATCAATGGTTTACTCACAGGTATGCCTGACACAGGTCTATATCCTAACTATGAAGGTGAAAGTTTTAAACAACCGTATGGTTTAGGCATTGGCTCTGTTATGAAAAAGCTAGGCTATAAAACTGTATTCTGGTACGGCGGATTTAGTACATGGCAAAACGTGAAGAACTTCACCTTGTCTCAAGGCTTTGACGAATTCCACGATGCGTCTGAAATGCCTAGCGAAGAAGGCAATGCGTGGGGCGTAGGCGATAAAGATTTATTTAAAGCGATTTCTGCGTATATGGATCAACATAGAGGGGAAAAAATCCTCAATGTCATCATGACCACCTCTAATCATCCGCCGTATAGCATCAATGTAGCCAAGGAAGGGTATGATGTGAATAAGGTAAAAGGTCATTTGCCTGATACAATTGCAGAAACTGACAAGCAATTGAACGAGATGGGACATATTTGGTATGCAGACCACGTGATGGGCGAGTTTATTGCTAAAGAAGAAAAAGCAGATCCATCAGCGCTCTTCGTTATCACTGGGGACCATAGCGAACGATTTACCTTTGCTCGTGAAGTAGGGCCTAATGTGGCATCTACGATTCCCATTATCTTCTACGGTCGCGGTATTCATAAAGACTGGCTTGCTCCTAATGCGTTTGGCATGAGCATTCAAATTATTCCAACCTTGGCAGAACTAGCGGGGCGACCTGGTCAAACCTATGAAGCCATGGTGCCAAGCTTGTTTACACAAGAGGAATTTGTATTTAACCATAGATTATATCTAGATAAAAATGGCAAAGTATTAGAACAAAGTGCGAATATGCCTCAATCCTATGGGGATATGATTAAAAGCGTATGGAATCGTACTGCGAGCATGTGGCGATATGGAAATAACATTAAGTGAGGAACATTTTAGCTAATGATATGTGGCTAGAAACGAACTATATAAGCTTTGAGGAGTTGTCGAAAAACTAGTTTGGCTAGTACATGTTGTAAGAGGAGCATGGAATGAGAGTCACTCGGTCATTGTGCCCGTCTATAATGCCGGAATCTTATGTTGCAGAATGCATTGAATCCATTCAAAATCAAAAACCTATATGAATTTAGAAATCATCTTAGTAGATGATGGTTCTAAAGACATGGCGGTGACATTTGCGATCAATATGCGGCACTTATGACGAACGGCATCAAGGTCATCCATCAAGAAAATGGCGGTCTCAGTGCAGCTCGCAATACGTAGGGATAGAAGCGCCTGATGGTGACTATATTTCTAGACGTGACTCGATTACATTGTTGAAAGCTTACCCTCTTTGAAGATATGTTGCATGCTCTAAAAGAATATGATCTTGATATTATCGAGGTTTACTGCTTTCTGAGATAAAAGTGGCGATATTATTGAAGGTTGTAAATGATGGACAATTAGAATATTTATAGTAAAGAGGATGCCTTGCGATGGCCATGCACGATTGTTTTGTGGTCTGCTTGGGTCAAAGTTATATATAAACGCAGTGCTATTGGCGATGTGCGGTTTTCCGGTGTCGAAAATTTGAGGATACTGCTAGGCATCCTATCTCTATGTGGCCAATGCTAATCGGGTGGGTCATATCAATCGTTGTTACTATTACTATCGACTCAAAGTCCATTCCATAACTCAAACCTCTTTTGATGCTAAATCTCGATGGGACTTTTGCGCTCGCAATTTACGAGGAATCGCTCAGCAATACGCTTACAGGATCATCAATTACCATATGTTGACATTGCAGTTAGCTTTATTGATGAAAGCCGTATTATCCTGTTTAACGGCTTTATTGTGCAAAACCAACGGGCAATCAGGTGTATTACGACAAATGTAAAAGAATGATTGAAACTTATCGCAATGATGCATCCCACAAGCTATTAAATTCTAAATATAAGCTCTATGGTTCTTCGGTCGTGCCGATTGGATTCATAAAATAGGCTCGCGTTTATCGTGTTAGCAAAACAAGTACGTTCGTAAAGTGAAGAGCCGATCTATGGCAACTGTATCTTGTAATAATCTTAGCGAGATATGAAGAACACAATATTCATGACTGGCGTGAGCTGTGCAGTTTGCCGATGAAGTTTGGTTATCGATGATTTTCGCACTTTCGATGATGCCGTAAAATTGCGAAAGAAATGGAGTTATAAATGCTCAGCCAGTAACACGCCGCATGAATGGCGATTAGGTGCACAACAAACCTTTGGTATGAAACAGGCGAAAGTCCGACTGGATCTTATTTCCTGATGCGGATGAGCGCATTTGCACGAACCTCTAGCGAAAAGAAAATTCAAGACGATCGTTGTAATGAACCTCATTAAAGCGTATGGGCTGATTCAACGGCGCAATAAATTCCATCATAATCATGCTACGCATGCGTATTACGTCCAGACTATGTGCTTCGCCCCATGCCGAAGCATAGGCAGTTACTGTGAGGGCTACGTGCATCCGGCCATAATTACGCCGTATCCAACAGAAAATTATTATCACATGTACCATTACACCACGATAATTGGCATCAATATTTCAGCCGTACCAACAACTATACCACATTATCTGGCTAAAACATCGGGATAACAGTGTGCCGCCGTTCTTTTATCAAGGATATAATTCCTGCGCCCACCTGGGCTTTCATCAAGGTGTACTTCGTACAAGGTGGTGGCCTCGATGCAGATGGGCTTTATTTTGTCCGTTAATCACTACTTTTCACGATGACTAAATACGTGAAGTTTTACTATTGCACATTAAATCCAAAGGAAAAATTGTGGCAATAGAGGAAGCATTATGTTAGGCACCTTTGGGAAAAACGATTGGCACATAGAGCCGTAATTATATATGGTAAGCTTGACATGGCGTGAGCACGAGACGCACTTTCTCTACATACCATGCGCTCTTGTCGTCAAGGACTCAGCGGTTACGAATTTGGATTTCTTTAAGTCCTATACTGGCAGATCCAAAGCTGTTGCAAAGCTGTCCCAGTCTTTATGAATTCGATGAGCCGCATGTGTTTTTGATTGTACTCTACACACCTCAGTGGCGCTTGGGAAGCCCTCCGTCAGCATTTCACCATCTTTACAAGGAGGTGCTTTACGGACAGTCGATTCAGCCCATGTATGTAGACGAAGCAGAGTTTGATTATTTCGATACGAGGTATGCCCTTTGGGAGTTCCGATGAGCTCGATATGTCTGCTCACCTCTATTACGAGCCTGGTCAACGGAAGTGAAGGGTTTCTTTGACGCTGCGCTCTTGCTCGAAGATAAGGGTGTGTATCATGCAAATATTCGCTTTTGCTAAAGGCTCTTAATGGAGAGAGAACTCGTGATATCGTTTGTCGATCGAGGTTATAAGATGGACTGAGCGAGGCTAGAGAGATTACGAAAAGATGATATTGTAGCTGTCCGAAAGAACTTTATTACCTTCTTAATTCGTGAAATCGGTCGTGCTGCGCAAGTCGATACTGCTGCATTCCGATGAAGAGCTTCTGCGCAAAATTCTACATGGTGTGCGGTAATAAAGCAGGTGGCCATGTGAGATACCTTGTGGGGAGGTGATATCAGTACCGTGTTGGAATCTGATCCAAATTATTTCACCATTCCACATGACGCAGAATGTAAACCCATGGAGGAGATTAAACTCACAAAAGCGTAGTCAATCCTCAGCAATCGCTATGCTCTTTCAGATGAGTATGAGCTGTAGTTCGAAAAACATAAAACCGCACGTAAAGGGCCTAGAGGTGCTGCTATGCGCGTAGCAATTTTTGAAAGTATTGTCATGCCCGCTACTGGTCATGAGGTGGGAGCCGATCGCATCCTCATCAATGAACTGGAAAGCGTCAAGGTCATGAGCCAGTTTCTATCATAGCGCGGAGAGCTTTCCTTTCCAGCAGACTGCGGAGTAGACATAGTGTATAGAAGAGAAGAGTGACCTGTGGGGGCGTCTAAAATGTTGTGCTCACTTTTATCCATTTTGCGAGGAAACGCCGTCGCCGCAGTTGGTTCACATCAGCAGAGAAAATTAAAGAACATAATATAGATGTGCTTTGATCATTCGACGAATATGTCGTCATATATTAAAAGCTTTATTAGACACGCCGTTAAAGGACAGTAAGGCTACGAAAATACGTTATCTTCCATGGCATTGGCGAAAGGGCGAGATGGATCGCTTTTATTAAGCAAGCTCTGCATCGAGCCAATGCGTATAAAAACCATACCTCGATGTTATCTCTTTGCGCGATGATATAAGTTGCGCCCTAATCTCACCAAGAGTCCGTAATTTTGCCTCCCAGGTGTTCTTGCCATCGAGTGAATTGTACCGGAGAACAAAGGAGATTGCTACTGCAAGGCAAATGCTAGTATACAAGACCAGATGCGAACTCTACAACTTGTATGGGGTGTTGAATTTGGGAAACCTCCTATATCAGCGAAATCGACTGAGACTAGGCTGCTTTGGTCGGTCTGAAAAGACATTGAGCGCTTTATAGATGCTTTGTGTCAGCTTTAATTATGATGACTGGTACAACTCGTCGTTCAAGGGCAACGGCAAAGCTCTGAAGATGGGATATTATTTGAGTCTATCATCCAAGAAATATAGCGGTATAGTAATATTAAATTCATCCATGCCAGTCTGATTGAGAAAGACTGGGATACAGCTTGTGGAGTGTAGATGCTCACATTACCGCTATGGGGCTGAACTTGGTATCGAGCGCGCATCACTGGGCAGCCTATGCTGTTTACGGCTATTGTTTCACAAGCCTGTCTCATATCTCCAGAAATTACGTGGTACAGACATGTACATTCTATTGAATTTTTAAAGTGAGATGATGGCCATGCATCAGACAGAGTCAAACGTTTGTAGAGCATTTGCTAATTGGCAAAAGAGCAATATACACGTTAATAGTAGGCCGAGGACTACAGTCACCGTGCGTGTCAAATCCATCATAGCATGTATAAAGGGTATTATGTAAGGTTTGTAGTTTATATGTTGTAAGGAGGGTGAACATGGGGGTATTATCCCAAGTGTAAGATTAGAGTCGTGGATTGCCATTATGATTGCATTGATGGCATGCTTTACAAAGGCATATCCATGGCTAGCTTGGTCATATTTTTATGTGTTGCTATTTTGGTTAAAGTATTTCTATGTTGGAAACATAGGCATGACTCTATATGTTCCGTCCTATGTCCATATGGTAAAACGTTTGCTCTAATGTTGTTATTGTTATTGCCTTCCGCAGTGCTAACGAACAATATAGCTGTGGGATTACCTGAATTTATCAATGTTTGGCTGTGCGGAGTCCCTGTATTTTTCAAGTTATCGCCCTGTGTATTCGTGGATAAGGAAAACATTATTTACGATGCTTGCCATGTATGTGGATTTTGGTATCGATAATTTGGGCAGCCTTTTTATCAACATGTTTCGGGAATGACCGATAGAGGATGGGGATTTGGTGGCAGCGATGTTGACCATGTCGGGCCTCATGGTTATGCTAGGGCCTGTCATGCGTTATTTTATTAGACTGGCCTTTTCCTAGCTATGTTGAAAGCATCCGCTTTATGGGCACTTAGGCTGGCTATTCGAGCATTGTAAGCAATCAAAGTGAGTTCCTGGGTCTTTAATATGATTATGGTGCGAATCGTGGTCCTCGCCATATATACTAAAACGGATTTGGTGTAGTTGCTGTTCTTGTTGCGCATTAGGTGGAGTTGTCATGTTAGTACAGCTCAATATGTAGCCAGATTTGATGCATTACAAATACGACCACAGATGGTTCCAACTTAGGTCGCTTTGATGCGTGGACATCACGTCCATCAATACAAGCGTAAAGACCATCCCTGTGACAAGGTGTAGGTATAGGACAATGGCGTACTATATATGAAGCATCCTATCGATTACCAACAGGAAAATCAGCATTTATATCTGCTCACAATAACTTCTTTATTCAACTTCTAGGTGAGGTAGGCCTGTTAGGTCTATTAGGGTTCTCACTCTTTATGGATCTATTGTTGTTGATAATTTTGTGGTTTGGTTTAAGAGCGAAGATCCTTATAGTCGTCGTGCTAAGATTGCTGTTATCTGTTTGTGTGTGTTGTATTTGGCCAGTGGAGTATACTTTAGATCACCCATCAGAATACGCGTCATGTATTTTATATTGAAGCTACGATGCTTTCAATTGGGACACCTGAGAATCGTATAGGCTGGTATTGGAAGGTATGTTGACTACCATTTAATAGACAATTAAGCAGGAGGTCAAATAGACTTAAAGAATAAATAACTGCACAAGATAGGTGAAATCTCATGCTTTTATAGTTTTACATATTTAAATATGATACAATATATGTAAATATTGGTACATTGTATTCAGTAGCGATAGAGAGTGTTGTTTTCTTGATATTTTGAGATTGAGAAACAGCACTCTTATAATTTGGGGTATTAGTAAGGTAATCGTTCTATCTGTATTAACAATAATAAAAGTTATTTATATAGTAAGCTCATAATGACTTTATAACAGGATTATATTGCTATTGTTTTGAGGACATTAACTGACCTATTATTTGCGTTTAAACTATCGATTTCACGTAAAGTTCAAATTTTAAGAGTAGAAGAAATTTTACGTATATGTAGTTGGTGCCTATCGTATTTTTAACTATATTGTTGTTAATAATTTTATTCTGTGGTAACATTATTGGGATACGATGAAAATTTATTTGTAGTTACGATGGGTTTTGTATCTATTGTTCTAATGTACAGGACATGTAATTAATGTGTGTCTCGTTTATTTGTTGCCTTTGCTTATATGTATGTTCGTATTTATCTTTGTGAGCGTTTTATTGTGGAAGAATACTTTCAAAACAGGTTTTAACAATTCCGATTCTTCTTGTTAGGTAGGGAAGACTTTGGAACTTGTGGGATATTAGATCGTATGCGATTACTGCCTTTGATTGTTGTGTTTGTGATGATAATCCTAAATCATCATCTATTGCTAAAGAATATCCATGTTGGTTTTTAAGATGTGAAGGCGTTATTAAAGATACGGAGTTCAAACTGTGTGTTTGTGCTCCGGACTTGGGTCTAAAAATTAGTATCTTGATTAATCGATTACAAGTATTAGTAAAACGTGCCTTTGTTCTGTGATTATTCGGTTTACCAGCCAGTAATATTGCGCGTGTGATGGAAGAAAGCCGTCGTGTTGGTGTGGAAATAACCTAGCGCAAGTCTAATCGTTTTTTTAAACGTATTTTTGATATTGTAGCTACTGTGTGTGTATTTGATTTTTTCATTGTATCATTGTATATTGATTTGCTTGGATTCTCAGTATATCGTTTTGGTAAACGTGTTGGTCAGGGTGGAAATCATTTTCTTGTTACAAATTCCGTATCCATGGTGCCTAATGCACAAGAGGTCTTGGAAATTTATTTGAAAGAAAATCCTGAAGCCTCGTGAAGAATGGGAACGTGATTTCAAATAAAAGATGATCCTCGTGTTACAAAAATCGGTAAATTCCTTCGAAAAACAAGTCTTGATGAATTGCCACATTGTGGAAATGTATTGATTGAGCGATATGAGCCTTGTAGGGCCCAAGACCTATCGTGCGGAGAAGTTGAAAAATATGGCGAATATATTAACGACTTCTACCCGTACCACCGAGAATTACAGGGTATGGCAAGCAAGTGGTCGGATATGACGTATGAAGAACGAGTTCTATGGACTCTTGGTATGTACATCAAATTGGTCCGTATGGATTGATATTGTGTATCTAGTAAAACAGTTTTTGCTGTTATTAAATCGAAAGGGGCTACTAGGTATTAACTATGAGGGATAGTAGTTTTGATATCATGAAGGGATTGTTATTTTACTTGTTGTACTAGGTCATTCTAGTACCAGATCAAGCAAAGGCAAGTGGATTGCTAGCTATCCTTTATATTTAATGAGAACGATACTTTTATAGTTTTCTATATGCCTGTATTTTTTCTTTGTAGCCGGTTATTTCTGCATGTCTATACCTTTGAAAGAAGGTTTTAATAAGTTTGTAAAAGACAAATTTATATCGACTAATGGTTCCATATTTTACAATAGGTTTATTATATTTTCCTTTTAAACTAGCCTCCTATCTAAATTTGAAAATCAACAAATAAATGCACAGGATATATGGAAAATTTTTATTGGTGTTAACCCTGATGGAGAACTTGGTTTTTATATTGTTTGTTCTTTATTTCATTCTTACGGGGTTGTTAGTTAAACGTGTAAATATAAGCTTATTAAGTATATCTTTAATTATTGGTATTTTTATGATGTAATAAAATATTGTTCTCCATACCAATGGTTTCAAGCATATTGTATTTTCAGTTTTTCTATGTGTTAGCTTATATATTAAAAATATGAGCTTTTTGGATTACATCAAATCGTTAGTAATTGTAATTGTATCTATTATTGTTTTAGTATAGGCAATTATGTATTACTGCTTGATGTTAATATGTTTAAAATACTTTAATATCATAACTGTTATTTCGGCATTAATATTACATATATGTAGCTAATCAAATTCATAATAGGGTTGATGGTATAACAGTCTTTTAATTTTCTTAGGCACTACTCAATGGATATCTATATATTCAGCGATATTGTTAAAATTCCATTTAGAATTATACTTAGTCTAAATTAGGCTTGTATTATGAAGCATTTATTGTATGTTTTCGTAGCATCTACTATTGTATCTATTTTCATTGGTTATATGTTAAGAAAATCATTATTCACGATTACTTTGTTTAGGTATGAAAAATAGAGGTATATAGGAAAAAGACAATATGATTATTTAGTTGTTGGTGCAGGACTCATTTGGTGCTGTATTTGCCCATGAGGCGCACAAGCGTGGTAAATCTGTACTTGTTATCGATCGTCGCAATCATATTGCAGGTAATCTATATTGTGAAAGTAAAGACGACATCAACATTCACGTGTATGGTGCTCACATTTTCCATACATCCTTGAAGCATGTGTGGGATTATGTGAATCAATTTGCTGAGTTCAATCATTATGTAAATAGTCCTGTAGCGAACTATAAAGGTGAAATGTACAATTTGCCTTTTAATATGAATACCTTCTCCAAAATGTGGAATATTCGAACTCCTAAAGAGGCACAGGATATCATTACTAAGCAACGATCTGCTATTACAAGTGAACCTAAGAACTTAGAAGAGCAAGCTATTAGCCTTGTAGGTACAGATATTTACGAAAAGCTCATCAAAGGGTATACAGAAAAACAATGGGGCCGTAAATGTACAGAATTGCCAGCTTTTATTATTAAACGCTTACCAGTTCGTTATACATACGATAACAATTACTTTAATGACCGTTTCCAAGGCATTCCTATGGGCGGTTATACGAAAATGATTGAACGCATGTTAGAGGGTATTGAAGTCCGTTTAGGTGTAGACTTCCTCAAACATCGCGATGAATATGAAGCCTTGGCAGATACAATTATCTATACAGGTCCTATTGATGAGTATTTTGATTACTCTGAAGGTGTATTGGAATATCGTGGTCTTCACTTTGAAACAGAACGTCTTGAAGAGGAAAACCATCAAGGTGTTGCCGTTGTGAACTATACAGAAGGGGACATTCCTTATACTCGCATTATTGAACATAAGCATTTTGAATTTGGTACACAACCTGTTACATATGTAACAAAAAGAATATCCAAAAAGACTGGAAAAATTGGCGAAGAGGCCTATTATCCAGTAAATGATGTAAAGAATTTAGATCTTTACGCAAAATATGTTAAAAAGGCTGAAACGATTTCCAATGTTATCTTTGGTGGTCGTTTAGGGGAATATAAATATTACGATATGGATAAGGTTATTGCTAGCGCTTTGGCATTAGTAGAAAAAGAGTTAGCCTAATTTTTCATATGGTAAGTAGATAGACTTGAGAGACAACACTCATGTAGGAGAGTACTAGTGAATATTAAGATTTTAGTAGCTACACATAAGCAATATTGGATGCCAGAGGATTCCGTATACGTGCCAATTCATGTAGGTCGAGAAGGCAAAGCTGATATTGGTTATACCGGCGATCATACAGGAGATAATATCTCCTCAAAAAATGCGAATTATTGTGAATTGACGGGCCTTTATTGGGCTTGGAAAAACCTTGATGCGGACTATATCGGTCTTGTTCATTACAGACGATACTTTACGCGCAAAGAGGTGCGTTCCGTAGAGGACAAAAAGAATCAAATTCTTACAGGTCCAGAATGGGAAAAACTACTTTCAGAGTATCCTGTTGTGGTAGCAGATAAGCGTAAATATTATATTGAATCTAACCGTTCTCACTATAATCATGCCCATCACAGCGACGGCCTTGATGCGGCAGAGCAAATCATCGCTGAAAAATATCCAGAATATAGCGCTGCTTTCACAAAGGTTTGTAATCGCACATGGGCGCACATGTTCAATATGTTTGTTATGCGCCGCGACCTATTTGATCAATACTGCGAGTGGATGTTCTCTATTTTGGAGGAAATCGAACATCGCGTCGATATTTCCAATTACGATACATACGAAGCGCGTATTTATGGTTTTGTAAGCGAAATATTGCTCGACGTATGGATTGAAGCTAATAACATCGACTATAAAGAACAAAATGTATCCTTTATGGAGCCTCAAAATTGGTTGAAAAAGGGTGGATTATTCCTAAAAAGAAAATTCTTTAAATAATAGACCTATTTATATTACGGAGAAATTTTTTTGATGCGAGAAATTGGTTTTTCGGAGATTAAGCGTGTCGCTTTTAGATATTTTTAAAAAGATGTGGCACATTTTTGTGATACACATGATATTCGATATGTATTAGCCTATGGAACGATGTTGGGGGCTGTTAGACATAAAGGCTTTATTCCATGGGATGATGATATTGATATTATGATGCCACGGGATGATTATAATCGCTTTATTAAGTTATATAATGACCATAATCCAAGATATCAAGTATATTCTATTGAAAACGATGATAGTTACACCTATACAATGGCAAAGGTATTCGATCAAGAAACAGTTATGATTGATAATACATTGTGGCGTAATTTTGATAAAGCAGGTGTATTTATAGATATTTTCCCTATGGATGGCTTACCGGATGAAACACAGGCACAACAAAAAATATTTAGACATCAACAATTTTTAAACTTGTTATTCCATGGGTCGTCTATGAAGTTTACATTCAGCAATCGTTATGTAGACTCTAAAGGTAGCTTTGCAAAGTTAAAAGGTTATGTTCGTACATTCTTAAAATTTGGTGCTATTAGTTTAATGCATTTTTTACCAACTACAAGTTTAATCAAAAAGATTAATCAAGATGCTCAACACTATTCATTTTCCAATTCGAAATACATAAGCGTTCTCGTCGATTGTGCAAGTGGTAATAAACGAGAAGTATACGAAAAAACTTTGTTTGATAATAGAAGTTTATATCCTTTTGAGGATACTGAGTTTTGGGGGCTTACAGATAGCGATTTCTATTTAAGTCATTTGTACAATAATTATATGGAAGCACCACCTGAAGATCGCCAGGTACCGCATCATAACTATAGTGTGTATTGGAAACAATAAGAGGGGATTATATTATGAAACTATTTACAGTAGGACCAACTCAAATGAGACAGGAAATTCTTGATGTAAGACATCAACAAGTTCCTTATTTTAGAACAACAGAATTTTCTGAAGTTATGTTAGATTCAGATAGACTACTTAAAAAATTTATGAATGCACCAGAAAGCTATAAATCCATCTACTTAACAGCTTCTGGTACAGGCGCATTAGAAGCTACTATTATGAATTGTATGAATGAAACTGACCATGTACTAGTTATTAATGGTGGTACTTTTGGGCAACGTTTTGTTGATTTATGCGAACTCCATGAGATTTCTCATACTGTGATTAAATTAGAAGATGGCGAGGCGTTGACTGCTAAACACTTTGATGCAGTAGAAGAACAATCATTTACCTTTGTTATTGCTAATATCGATGAAACTTCTACAGCACAGTTATATGATATTAATTTATTAAGCAATTTTTGCTAAAAAAAGAAAGAAGCGTACTTGGTGATTGATGCGATTAGTTCGTTCTTAATTGATCATTATGATATGGCTGGTAATAATATTGATGTTACTATTTTGAGTTCTCAAAAAGGACTTTGTATTGCACCAGGTATATCTCCTATTGTAATTAGTGACAGATTATATGAGGAACGTGTAAAAAAATAATCACATTAAGAATCTTTATTTTGATTTCAACCAATATATAAAGAACTTTACAAGAGGTCAAACACCATTCACACCTGCTGTTGGGGTATGCTTAGAAATGAATAAAGCATTACATTTAATTGAAGAAGAAGGTTTTGAAAACTATTTATCTCGTATTGATAGTGTGGCAAAAAGATTTCAGAAATAGAATTAAAGAACTGCCAGTATCTCTTCCTGCTTTTACTATCAGTAATGCGGTTACACCTATTCGTTTTGAACAACCAATTGCTAAAGATGTATTTACAATTTTGAAGGATAAATATGATATTTTTGTAAATCCTACGGGTGGGGTCAATGAAGACTTTGTACTACGCATTGCTCATATTGGTGATACAACCATTGAGGATAATAAAATGCTCGTAGAAACAATGAAATCAGTCATTAAAGAGATTACAGGTAAATAATATGGTAAAAGTGATAACATATGGAACATATGATTTGTTTCATGAGGGACATTACAATCTATTAAAAAAATGCAAAAGCATTAGGTGATTACCTAATTGTTGGGGTTACATCTGACTATTTTGATAAATCTAGAGGCAAATTTAATGTTCGTGATTCTTTAATGACGCGCATAGATAATGTGCGTGCTACAGGTTTTGCAGATGAAATCGTAGTAGAAGAATATTTTGGCCAAAAAATAGATGATATCAAACGTTTTTAATGTAGATATATTTACTGTTGGATCTGATTGGGAAGGCTATTTTGATTATTTAAATGAGTATTGTAAGGTAGTTTACCTACCAAGAACACAAGGTATTTCTAGTACTCAAATCAGAAATTCCGAGAATGTTAGATTAGGTATTATTGGTAATGAAGTTATTTTGGACAGATTTTTAGATGAGTCTAAGTTTGTTAGTGGTATTGATATTATAGGTGGGTACACAGAGGCAGATGAGACTGATACTATCTATAAATCATATCAGTTTAATGATTTAGACAATTTTGTTCATCTGAAAAGTTACTAGATGAGGTAGATGCGGTATATATTAACATGCCTTTATCTAAACGTGGTGCGTATATTGAAAAAGCACTACAAGCTAGAAAACATGTATTAACAGAATTTCCATTTAGTAGTGACCTTGATGAAACATTACGCTTGATGGAGTTGGCGAAATCTTCCAACTTAGTATTAATGGAAGGCTTAAAAACAGCGTATAGCCCTGCTTTTAATAAGTTAATTGCCATGGCTCGTAGTGGAAAAATTGGTAAAATCTTTAATGTAGAGGCTAATTTTACACAAGTTTTGGGTGATGATTTGGCTAATCAAGTTAGAATAGCGGGTGGTAGTATTTTATCTTTAGCATCCTATCCGTTATTGGCTATCTTTAAACTCTTAGGCTTTAATTATAACCGCGTTGATTTTATAAGCCATAAGGTTGATGATGTCGATATTTTATCGAAAATTAATTTCCTTTATGATGATGCGATGGCTTCTGCTACAGTGGCTATCAATGCTAAAGCTGAGGGTGATTTAGTCATATCTGGCTCTAAAGGATATATCTATGTACCTGCACCTTGGTGGAAAACAGAATTCTTTGAAATGCGTTTTGAAGATGTAAATTTGAATCAAAAGTACTTCTATAAATTTGAAGGTGAAGGCTTACGATATGGAATTGTTGAGTTCTTGAAATGTATTAGAGAGGATTCTGAAAGCTTCTTGATGAGCCATCAAGATATGATTGAAGAGGTACGCGTCCTCAATAAGTTTGTATCTGATACCGATGTTACTGTAATTTAGTATGGGATTTGATGAGTATGCAACAATTATCTTTACGAGAAGTTCAGCTAGAAGAGTTAAATCTTCTCAAGGATTTTGACCAATTTTGCAAAAAATATAATTTAAAATATAGTTTATGTTATGGCACATTAATAGGTGCAGCTCGACATAAAGGGTTTATACCTTGGGATGATGATATTGATGTTTGCATGCCAAGACCTGATTATGAACGGTTATTAACGTTAAAAAGAGCACTACGATCACGATGGATTAGAGCTAATTGCTAATCCTATCAATCATAGCTTAGATGCAACCTATGCGGCTATCATCAATAAAAATATCCCTTGTGAAAATACATATTCTAATACATTACGTAGCAAGTATTTATGGATAGATATTTTCCCTGTTGATGGATTTAGTGAAGATATGTCCATTATGAAAGAGATTTATGATAAATCGATTTTTTTATCAAAAAAATACTTACATTAGCTAGCGCTAAACTGTTTAAGGGAAATCTCTTATTCATGCTTTAGGTAAATTAGTTATTGTTCCATTGTGTCGTTTATTTGGTAAACAACGTTGTATCGATATCATGGATCGTTTGGCTAAATCTTATGACTATACTAAATCAGAGTATGTTGGTGTAATTGCCTGGGGTGAAGGTGTAAAGGAACGATTGCCTAAACAGGATTTTGAGAAGATGACTACCATTGAATTTGAAGATCAATCATTCTCTGTTATGTCTTGTTGGAGAGAATACCTGGACAATATGTATGATGATTATATGCAGATGCCTCCTGAGGATCAACGCTGTGGACATAATATTGTTGCTTATAAGATAAATCGAAAGGATTAAGTATATGGAGCCATTAATTTCTATTATTGTTCCTATTTATAATGTTGAACAGTATGTTGATAAATGTATTCAATCAATACTTAATCAAACCTATCAAAATTTAGAAATTATTTTAGTCGATGATGGAGCAACCGATTGTAGCGGTTCTATTGCCGATTCTTATGCAGCGAAGGATAAACGCATAAAGGTCTTTCATAAGGAAAATGGCGGGCTTTCCGATGCTCGTAATTATGGTTTAGATCATGTTACAGGAGACTATATTTTTATTCGTTGATAGTGATGATTTTTATAGAAAATACAATGTGTGAAAGATTGCTTACTGTAGCGAATAGTACCAATGCTGATATGGTATCTTGTAATTACTATATCTACAGAGAAGCTGATGATATTAGTATACATACTATGTCTGTTCAAGATGATAAACGAACTTTCACAGGCATGGATATGTTGAGATATTATCTATTAAAAACTGAACCATTCGATCTCAATGTAGTATGGAATAAACTTTTTAAATCTGAGTTATTCAATGGGACAGTATTAGTTCGTTTTTCCAAAGGGAGAGTTCAAGAGGATAATTTTACTATTTTTCAGGCTATTTTTTTAAATGCTAATATTATAGTAACAGTAAATGAACCCCTTTATTATTATGTACAACGCGCTGGTAGTATAATGGCTAATTTCAGTAGACGTTTTATGACAGATACAGTAGAGTCCCATATATATATGAGTGATTATCTTATGAATCACTGTAGTAGTGTAGAGAACGAGCTGCAATTGTATCTATTAAATTCCTATGTGGAATTATCTCGTAGAGTCTGTGCAAAATAAATGTAAGACAGAGTATAAAGATTTACTCACACAATATAAACACTATGTATTAGATCATACGGCTGATACCAGCCATAATCCATTGTGGAAGTGCAAAACAATATATAAAGAGGTTATTGGTTAAATTGTATTATTAACTATGAATCATAACCATATTTGTACGGTTGTATATTACATATAATTAAAAACCCATAGAGATTATCTTTATGTTTTATTGATAATACTATGGGGTTTTCTCTAATTATAAAAGTATAATTAGTAAGAATTGATATATATTAATGTTAGAGGATGGGTAATGTGAGGAAGAGTTACTCCGTATTAATAGAGAATATATTTTCTCTTCTAACCTTGCGCGCTTTAGAATATGTACTCGCATTTATCTTAGTACCATATTTGATTCGCGTCTTAGGACCATTGCATTTTTGGGATGATTGCCTTTATGCAAGGTATTATGGAATATTTTCGAATCTTCGTTGATTTTTGGATACTCCTTAACGGCGCCAAAGGCAATAGCACAAGCTGAAGAACAGAAAATAGGATTTCTGTTTGCCAAATATTTTTTTATGGAAAAGTATGTATATTAATATTTGTTACTCTGGTATTTTTGCTGTTTATAATCTGCAACGCATATTACTAGGAAATACGATCGACATATTATTATTTCAGGTTATGTACTGTGGAATTATAGGTAATGTTTTATTTCCTGTATGGTTTTTCAAGGTATACAGAAAAATGCGATATATTACCATCTTGAATATGAGTGGTCGTATCTGTACAATGCTTGGCATATTTTTTTACTTGTAAAATCTCCAGATGATTATATACTAGCTGCATTCTTACAAGCTTGTACGCCTTTAATTGCGGGTATTTTTTTCAATAGTTTGGTTAAGAAAACGCTATACAGGATTGTTTAAATGGCCAACTATAGGTGAAATTATTAATTCTTATAAAGAAGGCTGGTCTATATTTGTATCCTCCTTAGCGGTTAACTTATATACTGCAACTAATATAGTTGTATTAGGGATGCTTACGAATAATGTTATCGTTGGTTACTATAGTGCTGCTGATAAATTAATTACCTGTGTTCGTAGAGGTATATATGCTGTAAGTGATGCAATATATCCGTTTATAAGTAAGATGATGAAGGATGATATTTCTAAGGGTTACAATTTATAAAGAAACAAATATTCTTGTATTTGGTTGTTGGTCTTATTGGCTGTACGTCTCTCTTTTTCTTCTCAGATACTATAGTCAAGCTATTGTTCGGAGCGGATTATAATTTAACTGTTGATGTATTACGAATTTTGTCATTTGTTCCTTTAGCTGTTGCTATTAGTACTGTATTTGGTGAAGAAACGATGCTACCACTCAATATGAATAGTGCTTATAGCCGGACTTTAGTATTAGCAGCATTCTTTAGTTTGTTATCTATATTCCCATTGTGTTATTTGTGGGGGGCTAAAGGGGTAGCAATGACAATGTTATTAACAGAATTTTTTTAATTATGATTATTATGGGAGGCTTATTAAAGGAAGCAACTCTTCCAGTAGGTATTAAACAGTTTGAGAGGTTTGTTTTAATATGATTAGTACAGCATATTATAAAATTCAAGAGCTATTGCTTTGTGCAATGATAATTTCATTACCATTGATGCGGATACCGATCGGTACACCTTATTTTCCATGGGAAATAATTTGTCAATGGTATTTTTGTTCTTTTCCATTTTACTATTTATTGTATATAGCATATGGAACAAGAAAAACAGAGGTTCCATTTAAAACGTATTTTTCAATATCTGTTGTTTGGATTGTTTTTTTGTACTATTTTAGGGTATTTTTCTTTTCCTTTTTATGATACTGTTATTTACACGTATTTAATCAATACATCTGTTGTCCAAAAACTATATGCGCTATTTCCTTCGTTTGTAGGGAATGAATTTATTCTACAAGTAAAGTTAATGGTGTCTTTAGTTTTGGTATCTGTTTAGAAACTTTATATTCCCCTTAATTGGGCTATTCTTAATCATTTTTAATCTATATAAAGATGATTGTAAAAAGGTCTTGATACTATTGTTAATGCTGCAAGGATATTAACAATACTATGTATAGCCTACTCTGTTATAGAGGTTTCTTGGCTATGGAGTGGTTCGGATTACTTGGCTAGTATATTAGTAACTATTAATAATAGCTTATACGATCCTGTTGTACAAAGTGGGTGGTGGCCTCCGGAATTATGGCCAGGTCAACTTAGAAGCCTTTGCGTTAGAACCATCCTATTTTTAGTATGATTGCTGTATTTTTGGCACCATTATTAGGTATTCATTATGTAAATTCTAAGAATAAACTTGATATTGTATTAGCATTTTTCTTGGTTTTTATGATTTTTCTTAACTAAAGCTCGTACAGGTGTTGTTATTTATCTATTCGAACTGGTTGCATTTATTGTATTAAGTCTAATCTTTAGATACAAATCTTGGTGGAAACTGTGTCTATTTACAATTGGTCTCAGTGTTCTTAGTTATTCTTTTGCCATTGTTGGTGATTCTGTAGTAAGTCCTATGATTAAGTCAAGTATTTCTCAAACGACTGCTGTCGAAGAAGCACCTAAGGCTACATCTGTAGAAAAAGCTTTTAGATAAATATATTGATAGCAATGTTAAGTCAGTCAGCAATACTAGTTCTAGATCTAATTCAGCTAGATTTGGCAATACAGTTGCGATGTTTAACGTTGGACTAGACCATTTAGCATTTGGCGTTGGTAGAGGTTTGCACTCAAGCTATATGGTTGATAAATTCCCTGATTTTGCTAAAGATAGTGGAGAAGTCAAACGTTGGACAGAAGACGTATTACAAAAGGGCTTCCTAGCATTTGAATATCCAGTACTTAATGAATTCGCAGCTATATTGGCCTGGTTTGGGTTGATAGGTGAAATTTTGTTTATTACTCCAATTATATATATATTGTACAGATCATATAAGATTAAGAAGTATATTAATAATCCCTACATTAGTCTATCTATTAGTAGCATTCTTTGGGCAAATTGCATGCTTTATGAGTAATGAATTTTTTTATTGGCATATCCAATACTTGTGGGGATTTTGATCTGTTATATTAAATTTTATGAGCATAGTGATGCATAAATAGTATGATAAAAAGTCGTCGATCATTTTTTATAGTAGCAAATTATGGATGGAAGTATCAAAGTATAGTTTCATTTATTTTTAGTTTTAATTACTTGTTATGTATGGAAACGATTTTTTTAGTGATATAACAAAAAAATGGATGGATAATATTCTAAATAAAGTACAGAATATATACTGTAACTAATATTTAAAATATATCGAATAAATTTGATATTTTGTTTATGGCTTTTTCTATCTCATAATTGGTTATAATCTATACAGTAATATTATGGAATGAATATATTGGGAGTTTTCATTTCTGGGGATAAATTAGTTAATATATAGGTTTGGGAGAACTTAGCTATGAGAAAATATGTACTTTCAGTTGATAAGAGTAAGCCAATAGAGCTTGAAATCACAAATATTTTAGATGATGACAAAACCATAGTGCGTGGTCGTCTTAATACATATCATTTGGATTATGATGTGAGACATCTTCCGTGTTATTAAGCTTTACTTTGGAAGACGATCGAGACTATATATAGTATTAGATTACAAGAAGATGACTCTTTATTAAAAATGTTTAGATTGTACTCCTCAGGAGGTATTCTTTAACATTGTTAATTTCTAGGTGAAGTAATACATAAGGCTAAATCTGTTGGATATACATTGGTTATGAAGTTAGACTATCAAGCTTCTAGATTATTTGTAAAGGATTTAACAAAAATCGGTGAGGAATATCGCGTATTTAATGGAGAATTAGTATATTAGGATAATTTTTAATAAAAATATAGTGGAATTAAAAGAAGGTATCAACTGTAATTGATACCTTCTTTTTATAGAAATAATTAACTTATTAGTTGAAGTATAGTATATGTTTAATGTATAAAATATGTCACAACACCCTCATATTTGTTTTGTATTTTTATGGTGTATATGCACGATAATAAGCTAGTCATGCAGTATATGGGGGATCTTATCTTTAGTACGTATCAAAATTACGATTCACCGTTATTACCGCTCTATGCTGTGTTAATAGTGCCATTTTAATGTGAATTTCACCGTTTTTTTGGTATAATAAGCAAGTATTCCAACGATAAAACGGAGGTAATTCTAATGCGTAAATTCTTATATATGTTAGCAGCTCTACTCGTGTTGATCGGTATTAATACATATGATGTAGAAGCTCGTACTGATGTATATGCTACTACTTATAACGGCAATAGCTGGTATGTGGACCAAGATTCTGTGAAGAAAGTAGGGGATGTACTCAATTTCACAGTGTACACTACATCTGGCCTTAGCTATAAGGTATCATCTAGCGATAGTAACTATTACAATGCAGATGTATTCTACTATAACAATAAACTCGTTTCAGACAATGGCCAATCCGTCTGGAAATCTCCAGGTATGATGGCCGCTATGCGTGTGCACGTAAATAAAAATAAATGCAGCGATTTGATCGCTGCATTTTTTTACTATAATTTTTGTATATTTCTATTAATAGATTTTTATTGATTCGATTATATGTTCGCCATATAATTGACGTAGGATAGTCAATCGAGGTTGGGCCTCTCTTCGTAAATGAAGGAGGGGTGTTTATGAGTGATTATGAGTCGATCATGATAATTCTAGAGGTAATGACCGTAGTTATTGCCTTTGGAGCACTTGTGGCGCTTATTTGTCTTGGAAAAGACAAATAGCCCTTCGTTACCAATAACTGGATAACTGAAAGGCCATTTCATCAATTTCCTATAATCTTGAGATGAGCCCGACGGATCTACTCGTTTGGCTATCTATTTATATTATAGGGTTTATAGCATATATCGTCAAATACAGATAAATACTATATATAGCTTATTAACTATGGGGGGCTGTTTTGTTACAGCCCCTTTTACTATATAATTTCATATATTTCTATTAATAGATTCTTATTGATTCGATTATATGTTCGCCATATAATTGACGTAGGATAGTCAATCGAGGTTGGGCCTCTCTTCATTAATGAAGGGAGGGGTGTCTATGAGTGATTATGAGTTAATCATGATAATCCCTAGAGGTAATGACCGTAATTATTGCCTTTTGGAACACTTGTGGCGCTTATTTGTCTTGGAAAAGACAAATAGCCCTTCGTTACCAATAACTGGATAACTGAAAGGCCATTTCATCATGTTTTTAATCCTTTTGAGATGAGCCCGACGGTTCTACTCGTTTGGCTATCTGTTTATATTATAGGGTTTATATCATATATCGTCAAATACGGATAAATACTATATAGAATTTACTCGCTAAAAAGGTAGCAATCTAGATGTTACCTTTTTTTCTTTTATAATTTTATAGCTATGTGACAAATTTCTCTCATATTTACAAGAACATAATTATTAAATATAATTAAATTATTTAATAATAGTTTATAGTGTATAAATGAGAGGGTTCTTATGAAACGTGTGTAAAGCAAACCTATCCTTAGCAATTGCATTGACGATTGCTAGCTCTGTTGCGCCATATGCTATGGCTGAGGGCATGACTATTACAGCTACTAATGGTGGATCATTTAAGGCTGGTGAAATGACAAACTACATATCTACAATTGAAGCAGATAATGGTGGTACAGTTAGTATTGATAAGGCTGTTGCCAATACTGGTTATAATAATAAGCCTTTCATTAGTAGTAAAGGTGGCAGTAAGGTTACCCTTAAATGGCGTTTATGATGTTAGCAATGTGAGTACTCCTATTGCGGTGGCTCAAGGTGGTACTGTTAATATTGGCGTAGACGGCAACAAAGGTAATTTTATCGGTAACGACTTATCTTTAGTTGGTGATGTTATCGTTAAAAGCGACCCAAATTATGCGTCCGAGATCAATATTGGAATCATTGGTGAAGAATCTCTTTGGGACGGTTTAGCCTTCAATTTAGCAGATAAAGACGCAAAACATCCAAGTCATATCAATGTATTCCTTGGTGACTATGGTTCTTGGGAGCTTTTCTATCAAGGGGGCTTGCACGAAGGTAAATTAGATGGTGGTACGCAACCTAGCCATGTACATCGACTTGTAGGTTCCAAGAATCGTAACTATGCGAACATGGTAACCCAAAGTGAGCATAATAAACTCTATGTAGATAAGCTTGAAGGTCATGTAAACTTTATCTATGACCCTAATGATGAAGGTGGAGATACTGAGGATCCAAGCTATCAACCACCAACAAAAACCTATAATGGTTTGACTCCAGATGCCTTCTGGGGTGGCGATATTCACATTACAAGTGCAGCTCCTGGTGCAGCAGCTCATGTGTACACTACTCAACGAGGGCTAGACATGTCCTCTGAGGCCAATGTGAATAAGATTTTAGATAACTTGGCTCACAAGATGTACTACCATAACTATGTTAATGGTGAAAGAAATCTTCAAGGCACAGTAGCCATTGCATCTAATGGTTCTGAATCTGGTCGTTTTAAAGTGCTTACATCTGGTTATGCCAAAGAAGGCGATATTACATGGCAAGCAGATAAAGATGGTCAAGGTAAATACGTATATGGTGAAAATAAACTAGCACCGAAACCAGAAGTAAAACCAGAGCCAGCTCCAGCGCCTAAGCCGGAAGTTAAACCAACACCAGCTCCGGCTCCGAAGCCAGAAGTAAAACCAGAACCAGCTCCAGCTCCAAAAACTGAAACCAACACCGGCTCCGGCTCCTAAACCAGAAGTGAAACCAGCTCCAGTGCCAGACCGTAATTCTCACATTCATGTTATCATGGGTGATTTTGATACACCTCATATGCGCGGCGCTCGTTCTGCCATTATGAGTAATATCAATGGTTGGAGAACGTTGACAGATAATATGTATCGTCCACGCGTATTGCAACAAGGCGAACCAACAGGTATTTGGGCTCGCGTTGGGGGCGGTAAATACAGCTTCAATGCAAAAGGTATCGACACAGATACTACATATACACGTATTCAAGGCGGTTACGATGCTAAAACTAGCAGCGGTTGGACTGTAGGTGGTCAAGTTTCTTATCTTCGTGGCAACGATGATTACGTATTCAACGGTACTGGCAAAGAAAAAGCCTTTGCTGTTGGTGCGTACGGCTTGAAAGATCTTGGTAACAACCAATACATCCATATCGAGTCTCAAGTAGGTCGTGCTTCTAACGACTTCACGGTTCGTAATGAAATTGGTGAAAGACTATCTGGCGAGACTAAAGCAAATGCATACTCTATCGGTGCACGCTATGGTAAAACTGTGAAGCTTTCAAATGGTACATACATTGAACCACAAGCACAATTGAGCTACACTCACTTCGGTGGCGATAGCTTTAATGCGGGCCGCGTGACGTATGAAAGCAATCTGGTGTGAGCAGCACAGCAGGTGGTCTTGGCCTTGAAATCGGTAAAAACTTTGGGGCAGGTAACATCTATACTCGCGTTGGCGTGAACCATGCCTTCTCTGGTACAGTGAAAACTGCGTACACAAGTGGTGCTACTACTAAATACACATCCGAAGACATTAAAGGTACTTGGACAGATCTAGCATTCGGTGGCCGCTATGGCTTCAATGCAAACAACAGTATCTTCGCTGATCTTAGCTACAGGTCTATCTGGCGATTATAAAGCTGGTTGGTCTGTAAATGCTGGATTTACACATAAATTCTAAGAATCTACTTAATAAATTATTCTTTGTAATTTATCTAATATAAATAGCCTCCTAATAGTAGAGTAATAACTTTATTATTAGGAGGCTTTTTATAATGTCATTCGTATATTTCTATTAATAGATTCTTATTGATTCGCTTATATGTTCGCCATATAATTGACTTAGGATAGTCAGGCGAGGTTGGGCCTCTCTTCGTATAATGAAGGGAGGGTTGTCTATGAGTGATTATGAGTTGATCATGATAATTCTAGAGGCAATGACGGTTGTCATTGCCTTTTGGTGCACTTGTGGCGCTTATTTGTCTTGGAAAAAGACAAATAGCCCTTCGTTATCCAGATAACTAGGGATAACTGAAAGGCCATTTCATCAATTTTCTATAATCTTGAGATGAGCCCGACGGATCTACTCGCTTGGCTATCTGTTTTATATTATATGGTTTAATCTTATATATCGTCAAATTACGGATAAACAATAGTATATAGTCATTATTTGACTTAGAGGCAGCGAATTAGTTCGTTGTCTCTTTTTGTATGCTTCTATCTAATATATACTAAAATCTTTAAATAACTTTTAAAAATAAAATATGTATAATCCATTTACAATTCACTAAAAAAATAGTGTAATATTTTTAAATATATTTTAAAAAGTGTTAAATGTGAGTTCTTAATAAAGTGAGTATATATCTATCTTTTCATATAGATAAAGATTAATAAATCAATTCTCAGATATATATTTCAACTATGAAGGAGCTTTCACAATTGTGATTGTATTGTAAGTGAAGTATTGGTTGAGGTGTAAGAGGATGAGAGCAAGAAATAAATTTTTATTATCTGCTGTTATGATGACTTTGTTGTCATCTACGATGGCCATGCCTAGCACATGGGCTGCAGCAGGTCTTAATTCCGATGGACGTATTTTTGCAACTACTGCAGATAGTAAATTTGAAAGTACAGGTGATACGACTGCGAATGGTGTAGTCGCATCTGATGGTGGTCAAGTTACAATTGGCTCTTTGGATACTCCTGATGCATCTCAATTGCCTAAACGCTATCGTCAACCAGCTTTCATTACAGGCATGCTAAATAACAGTTCCATTCAAGTGGATGGCGGGATTATGGACGTGACTACTGCACCATGGAAGTCTCCATATCCAGTAGCGTTTGCATATAATAGTAAAATTAATCTTGGCATTGATGATGCGGGTACTGTAAAACACAAAGTATTTAATATGCAAGGTGATGTGCTGGTATCTGATAAAATGATGCCTCCTCATCAAGAACAGCAACCATCTGTGATTAATATCGGCCTAGGCCGCGCTCATAACAGTCCTAACCAGTTTTCCGGTAAAGCTGTGAACACCTTAGAGGATAAAGGTGGCGAAATCAACATGACCTTTGATGGTGGCATGTGGAGCCATGATAGCATGGGCGGCTTGGAATCTTTCAAAATTGATGGTAAAACAGAACGTAGTAGTATTAACAACCTCACAGGTACTCGTACGCGCGAAGGTTTCAGCCGTATTGCGCAGGACTCCCGCAGCGATATTCATGTTAACAAGCTAGATGGCCATATTAATGTTATATATGATATGAGCGATGGTACTGGTTTAAACTTTGGTAAACCAGGTTCTAAGAAAAATGGTCTTGATCCAGCTGATATCGAGGGTGGTAACTTCATTGTAAAATCCGCTGCAGCTGGCTCTGGCGTACATGGCTATGTAACAGGTGATCATCTCGATACTTCTTCTGAAAGCAATGTAAATAAGATTTTAGATAACTTAGCCCACAAATTCTATTATGAAAATTATGTAAACGGTGAAAGAAACCTTTCTGGTACTGTATCCATCGCTTCTAAAGGCATCGTGTCTAGTTACAAAAAAGCGTTGACTACAGACCAAAAAGAAGGGGATATTACATGGAAAGATGGTAATGGTCAAGGCTCCTATGTGATGCCAGAACCAAAACCTACACCAACTCCAGATCCTAAACCAGTTACACCTGTAACTCCAGATCCAAAACCAGTTACACCAGTGACTCCGGATCCTAAACCGGTTACACCTGTAACTCCGGATCCTAAACCAGTTACACCAGTAACTCCGGATCCAAAACCAGTTACACCAGTGACTCCGGATCCTAAACCAGTTACACCTGTAACTCCGGATCCAAAACCAGTTACACCAGTGACTCCAGATCCAAAACCAGTTACACCTGTAACACCAGCACCTACACCAGTAAATCCTAGTCCTGTTGTTCGTGGCGCTTATGATACACCTCATATGCGTGGTATTCGTTCTGCTGTAGTAGGAAATATCAACGCTTGGCGTACATTAGCTGACGATATGTATCGTCCTCGTGTATTGCAACAAGGTGAACCAACTGGTATTTGGGCTCGCATCGGTGGCGGTAAATACAGCTACTCTGGCAGCGGTATCGACACAGCTACAGATTATACACGCATCCAAGGCGGTTATGATGCTAAAATCAGCCGTGGTTGGACTATAGGTGGTCAAGTATCTTACCTTCGCGGTTCTGAAGACTATGTATTCGATGGTTCCGGCAAGGTTAAATCCTTCTCCGTAGGTGCTTATGGTTTGAAAGACCTTGGCAAAGATCAATATGTACATGTAGAAACTCAAGTTGGTCGCGTATCTAATGACTTCACAGCTCGTAATGAAATTGGTGAAGCTATGTCTGGCGATACAAAATCTAATGCGTACAGCATCGGTGTTCGCTATGGCAAAACATTGAAATACGATAACGGTTTCTATGTAGAACCACAAGCACAATTGAACTTTACACACTTCGGTGGCCGTAACTTCAATGTAGACAATGTATCTGTTAACCAATCTGCTGTAAATAGCACTTCTGGTAAAATCGGCCTTGAATTGGGTAAACAATTTGGCAATGGTAACCTTTATACACGTTTTGCAGCAGGTCATGCTTTCACAGGCAATGTAAAAACCGCATTTGCTAGTGGCAGTGTTGCGAAATTAACAGAGCAAGACCTTAAAGGTACTTGGACTGAACTTGCATTCGGCGGCCGTTATGGTTTCAATAGCAACAATAGCGTATTTGCAGATGTTGCCACTGGTTTGTCTGGTGACTACCAAGCAGACTGGGGCGTAAACGCAGGCTTCACGCATAAATTCTAAGGGTAGATTTATTAAATAATCCTTTATATAATAGCTAATATATAAAGCCTCCTAATAGTAGAGTCATAACTTTATTATTAGGAGGCTTTTTATAGTATCTATCATAGAATTAACTGTATAGCACCTATTCATTCTAATGTTACGGGAAAGTTATATAGACGAAATACGATATATTGTGTATACTAATGGAATTAGTAAGTACTATTAGAATCATTATTGATAGAGGCTTACTGTATTAATAAATTTACCATGCTTAGTATGGGGATCTCTATGGGGATAACAGTTCCTAAGGAGATAATATCTAGTGTATGATAAATAAAGTAGCTCTGGGGAGGGCGCTTTAGAGAGGAGAACTAATGAAATT